>OLQU01001150.1_pt1 | contig 19054 bp, 18 predicted proteins | sample 1672271 | NCBI WGS metagenome assembly OLQU01 (sample SAMEA3136666, study PRJEB25190) | human gut metagenome | biome: human gut; feature: human-associated habitat; material: faeces | place: Austria | collected 2013 | reverse complement strand
TCGGCGCTCGCCGCGGCGACGCTGCTGAGATGGCAGTTCTGGAGCTCGTCTGATCTGCTCTGACTGTTTGATACAGTGTTCAAAAGCCCTTTCCCAGCAATGGGAGAGGGCTTTTTTTTGCGCAGCATTTTCATTGCTTCTGAATGTTCCCGGAAATAGCAGGCAAAACCGCAAACATTTCAACAATTCCACTAAAAACTCGAACCTATTTTCTAGCAAAATGCCTCTTGATATGTTGTATGGGGGGGGGGTAAACTTGAAGAGCAGACGGTGCCTTTTGGGGTGGGTGCCTGCAAAATAACAAACGAAAAGAGGAAGAGAACATGAGAAAAAAGAGTACGAGACTTCTCAGTGCAGCGCTTGCGGTGTGCATGATGCTGTCGGTTCTGCCGGTGGGCGCGTTTGCGGCGGAGCCGGGGGCGGCAGAACCGGAAAATGGCGTGAGTGCGCAGGCGGATGCTGCTGTGCCGGAGGGGTATATTGCAATCAACGAGAAAAACTTTCCGGACGAAAATTTTAGAGACTATGTGGCGGAAGAATGGGATAAAAATCACGACAAGTATTTCAGCCCAAGTGAGATCGCGAGCGCAAAGTGGATTTCTTGTGATAATAAAGAAATAAGTAACTTAAAGGGAATCGAGTTTTTTACGAACATCTGGCTCCTCGAGTGCTATTATAATAATCTGACAACGATAGATTTGAGCCACAACAAAAACCTGTCGTATATTAACTGTCATCATAACCAATTGAATGAGCTGGATGTAAGCGGGTTGCCGCTATTGGAAACATTCTACTGTGGGCACAATGCGTTACCGTCGATCGACGTGAGCAAAAATGAGAAGCTGGAAGATTTTGATTGTCAAGATAACCACCTGGATACATTGGATGTAAGTCAAAACAAGGAATTAGTGAAATTAAGCTGCGGAACCAACAATCTGACGGAATTGGATGTCAGGGAAAATAAAAAACTTAAAGAGCTCTCGTGTTATGAGAGTAAATTGAGCAATCTGGATCTGAGGAATCAGACAGAATTGGAAGTGTTAAAATGCTGGAAAAATCCACTGAGTGTATTGGATGTAAGTGCGAACACGAAGCTGAAGACGTTGTTTGTTTCTAATACAAATCTGACGTCGCTGGATGCAAAGAACCATACGGCTTTGGCGACGTTTGGTGGGAAGAACTGCAGCTATAATATTGCAGTTGAAGGTGATGGAAAGTTTGACCTTACCACTTTGCCGGGAAAATTTGACGCAAGCAAAGCAACTGCTACAGGTAACGGCACAATCAATGGAAATATCCTTACGGTTAATCCCAATTCCAAGACGTTTTACTACGATTATGATATCGGACAAAACCAAAAAATGAATGTCGTACTGAATGTGCATTGGCATAATTACCGGTGGGAACATGACGCTACCAAACACTGGAGGGTGTGCACTGCCGCAAACTGCCCGGGTCAGACGGATGAACAGAGGGGAAACCATAATTACACCGATGCAACAGATGCTAACTGCAACACCTGCGGCTATGTGCGTCCGCTGTACACTGTGACCACAGTCAATGCCACTGCAAAGCTTGAGAGCGAAACTGAAGAACTGAAGGCTCCTGTGGCCGCAGGCACTGAAGTGATTTTGACTGCCGGAAATGCTCCCGCAGGAAAGACATTTGCAGGCTGGAAGCTGTATCAAGTTGTAAATGATACTGAGAGTGAAATCACGGACGAAATAGAACTTGCCAAGCTGTTGAGGAATGGCATCGCCACCACCGCGACCCTGACCCTGACCATGCCCGCCTATAATGTTAAGGCGGAACCGTATTATAGCGATATTCCGTATAACATCAAAGCTGAAAACTGCACTGTGGATAAGACCGAAGCTGCTATGGGCGTTACTGTAACAGCAACGCGCAGGAAGCCGGAAGCCAACGAGCACTTCACCGGCTGGACGGTGAAGGTGAATGGTGTTAAGCAACCGGACAACTTCCTGACCCCGGACGCGAACGACCCCGCCAAAGTGAGATTTACCATGCCGGCTGAGAACGTGGAAATAAAGGCAAACTTTGAGGGGAATCCCACGCTGAACATCGGCGATCATGTGACTGCGAACATTGACGGCAGCGATGCGTCCGTACCGAGCGGCAGCGCTGTGCCGGTGGGTGAAACCGTGCACCTGACAGCCATTGCGCCGGAGGGACAGCACTTCATCGGCTGGACGGTGAAGGTAGGCGATGAGGAACAGAAAGCAGACACCTTCCTGACCCCGGACAAGAACGACCCCACCAAGGCGACCTTTACGATGCCGAGTAAGAATGTGGAAGTGACGGCAAACTTTGCGAGCAACCCCACTCTGAACCCCACTCTGAGGGTCGGCGACCATGTGACGGCGACCATTGACGGCAGCGATACGCCCGTACCGAGCGGCAGCGCCGTGCTAAAGAATACAATTGTGCACCTGACAGCCACTGTGCCGGATGGACAGCACTTCACCGGCTGGACGGTGAAGGTAGGCGGTGAGGAACAGAAAGCAGACACCTTCCTGACCCCGGACAAGAACGACCCCACCAAGGCGACCTTTACGATGCCGAGTAAGAATGTGGAAGTGAAGGCAACCTTCGGGGATGACCCCATTCCTGAACCCGACCCGGTTGGACCCAGCGATACCGGCAACATTCAGGGCGCGATCTCTGCTGTGGTGATCGGTGCTGCCGCAGGTGCGATTATCTATGAAGCCGGCACCGGCATCTACCGCGTCATCAATATGCCCGGCATCCCCATGCCCTCCAACCGTATCGAGCTGGCCGAGCTGCTGTGGGAGCACGCCGGGAAGCCGGAGCCTGTAAGCACCGCCCTCTACAGCGACATCGACGAGGGCGATACCGACGCACAAAAGGCCGCCCGCTGGGCAGTGGAGCAGGATCTGATGAAGGACGATGCGGACAACAATAAATTCCACCCGGCCTTCCCCGTCAGCAAGCTGCGCACCTGCCTGACTTGGAACGCCGCAAAAGAAAAAGGCTTGTTTGACAAGACCGAAGAATAAAAATCAGGACCCCGAAAGGGCTGCTGCACCAAATGTGGTGCGGCAGCCCCTTTTCTCGTTTTCGGGTGTTGGAATTGCGCCCGGCCCGTGGTATACTGACAATAGCATGTTTTCGGCCTTTGGCCGGACAAGTTTTCCACACAGAGGAGGCGCAGCGGTTGAAACATCCGAATCATTTTGGCCGGTGGTTGGCTTGCGTGCTGCTGTGCCTGCTTCTGGCAGGCTGCAGCATGCCCGGTGAACAGGTGCAGGTGGAAGAGCTTCTGCGTGCGCCCAAGCTTTCCGGCGATTACGGCGATGTGCAGACTGCCCTGAACGACTGGCTGGGGGAGAGCGCACAGCTCAAATATCCCATGCAGGGCGACCTGCTTTCGCCTTTCCTGCTGCAGGATCTGGACGGTGACGGCAGGCAGGATGCCGCCGTGCTTTACACCACCGCCCAAAGCTCCAACGTGTGCATTGCCATCCTGCAGAAGGATGATGCCGACATCTGGCATGTGCGCCAGAACGTAGAGGGCCTTGCAGACACGGTAGAGTCGGTGGGGCTGGCCCAGCTGCAGCCCGGCGATGCCACCCAACTGGTGGTGGGTTATACAGCGGCACAGGGCGACCATTATCTGGCTGTGTATTCCTACACCGACGGCGTGCTTTCCACGATCCTGGAGCAGCAGTACCAGCAGTATCTGGTGGAGGATATCACCGGCGGCGGCAATCAGGACCTGATCCTGATGTCTACGCTGGAGGACGGCGGCGTGCAGATCGAACTGCTGACCGTGGATAAAGAGGGCAGCTTCCAGCAGGTGGCTGTTATGGGCCTTTCCGCCAATCGGTTCGCCGGCTGCGCCTCGGTGGCGGCGGGTGTGGGTGCGGACGGCAGGCATTATCTGGTGCTGGATGGCTGGACCGGCCTTTCCGGCAACAATCTGGCCAGCGTGCTGCTGCGTTTTGACGAGGACACGCAGCAGATGGTGCCTGCCGATCAGATCAGCACCGAAAAGCTTTACACCGCATCCCTGCGCAATGTGCCCAGTCTGGTCAGTCAGGATCTGGACGGCGACGGCATCGTGGAGATCCCCACCCAGCCGGACGAAGCGGGCCTGCTGAATATGAGCCAGAGCCGCCGCATGGATTTTATCGTGTGGATGGACTATACCAGCCCGCACCCGGAAAAAAGCTTCGGGCTGCTGGACGAAGAGACCAACTGCTATATCGAGCTGCCCATGGAGTGGGAGGGCAACCTCAAACTGACCGACAGCGAACAATATGATGGTGCAGTGGAGCTGCGCACGGTGGACGAAGACCAGCTGGTAATGACCCTGCGTCTGGTGCGCACCACCTCCAGCCTGAAGGGCTGGACCCGCCTTGGCATCGTGGCATCCCGCCAGATGCAGGCGAAGCTTGCCCCGGATGTGGAGATCCGTGATAAAAATTACCGCCTGTCCAAGGCGCTGTATCTGCTCAACTAAAGAACGGAGGAACAGTTCATGGTACGAGTGCTTGTCGTTGAAGATGAAGCCAACATCCGCGAGATGATCGCGCTGAACCTGCGCCTTGCGGGCATGGAGGCTGTGGAGGCCGAAAGCGCCGAGGCGGCTCTGCCGCTGCTGGAGAAGAAGCCGGGCTGCGATGCGGCCATTCTGGATGTGATGCTGCCGGGCATGAACGGCTTCTCCCTGTGCGAGACCATCCGCCGCACCGATCAGAAGATCGGCATTATCATCCTCAGCGCCAAGGGACAGGAGCAGGACAAGATCCGCGGCCTTTCTATTGGTGCCGATGACTATATGACCAAGCCTTTCAGCGTAAGCGAACTGCTGGCCCGTGTGAAAGCGCTGTGCCGCCGCGTCGGCCGTACTGCAGGCGGGGACGAAAAAGAAAAGGAAAACCCGCTGGGGATGCTCACCAGCGGCGAATTTGTGCTGGACGAGAACCGCCGCGTGCTGCTCAAGGCAGGCCAGCCTATTGAGCTGACGCAGGTGGAATTCCAGATCATGGAGCTGTTCTTCCGCAACCCCGGCATTGCGCTGGTGCGCGAGAAGATCTTGAAGGGTGTGTGGGGCGAGAACTATTTTGGTGACGTGAAGATCGTGGATGTGAACATCCGCCGTCTGCGCATGAAGGTGGAGGATGAACCCAGCCATCCCACCCATATCCTTACTGTGTGGGGCTACGGTTACAGATGGGAAGAATGAGAAGCGGGATCACCCGCCGGTGGCTGCGGGGCAATCTGCTCATCACCGTGCTGCTGGTGCTGCTGGCCGAAACCATGTTCCTGTACAACTACACACGCAGCTATTATAACAGCGTGCAGCAGACCATGTACCGGCGGTTCTCTTCGGTGTCCGGCCAGCTGAAAATGTACACCGGCGATACGGTGCAGAGCACGGCGGCTACCCGCAGCGTGGCCTTGCGCCGCATGGTGGAGCAGTTTGCCGATAAGGACAAATACGAGTTCATGCTGCTGGACAGCTATGGCGGGGTCATTGCGTCCTCCAGCGGCACAAATGCGGACGGCATTGTGACCGGCATCGACTTTGAGCAGGCGCAGGAGGCTTCTGATGGCCTTGGTGTGGCGGTCTACCGCACCCAGTCCGGCGAGCTGGTGATGGCGGCCTGTTATCTGGTGCCCTATGCCGCCGAGGATGTGGCGGCGATGCGTCTTGTCACCAGCCTGACCCTTGTGGGAGCGCAGATCAAGAACGCCCTCGCGGTAAGTGTTGTGATCGCGGCGGTGATCCTTGCTTTCACCGTGATGTCCGGCCTGTACTTCATCCGCAGCATCGTGGTGCCGCTGGGGCAGGTGGAGCGCACCGCAGCCAGCATCGCCCGGGGTGAGCTGGATGTGCGCCTGCCGGTCACTGGCAACGAGCACGACGAGGTGGACCGCCTGCGCGGCACCATCAACCAGATGGCCGAAGGGCTGGAAGAGACCGAGAAGATGAAGAACGAGTTCATCAGTTCCGTCTCTCACGAGCTGCGCACGCCGCTCACCTCCATCCGGGGCTGGGTGGAGACCCTGCGCACACTGGACGACCCGGCAGACGAGAACTACCGCAAGGGCCTTGAGATCATCAACAATGAGACGGGCCGCCTGTACAACATGGTGGAAGAGCTGCTGGATTTCAGCCGTCTGCAGAACGGCCGCATCCGTATGGACTGCCGCCCGCTGGACCTTGTGGCAGAGCTGACCGATGCGGTGCTGTTCTGTGAAGCACGCATCCAGCGCGAGGGCCTTGTGCTCAGCTACACCGAGCCGGAGGAGATGATCCCGGTCTATGCCGACCCGGACCGTCTGCGGCAGGTGTTCATCAACATCATGGACAACGCCATCAAGTACTCGGCCCCCGGCGGGCGCATCACGGTCAAGCTGTGGGCGGGCGAATACAAGGCTTTTGCGGAGATCATCGATCAGGGCCGCGGCATCCCGCCGGAAGACCTTGAGAATGTCAAGACCAAGTTCTACAAGGGCAGCAATTCGGTGCGGGGCAGCGGCATCGGCCTTGCGCTGGTGGATTCCATCATGACTGCACTGGACGGCACCATGGACATCAAGAGCACGCTGGGCCGCGGCACAGTGGTCACACTGGGCTTGCCGCTGTACCATAAGGCGTGAAGATTTTGTCACAATTCTGTGGTAAAATGGTCGAGAAAAATATGATCCGATAGGAGAACCCAATGAATCAACCAAAAAAGGAACGTTTCAAGACCAGTGTGGGCGGTCAGGCACTGATGGAAGGCATTATGATGCGCGGCCCGAAGCTCATCTGCTGCGCCGTGCGCAAGCCGGACGGCACCATTGAGACCAAGATCGACCCTGTGAAGAACCACGGCATCTGGACAAAGATCCCGCTGGTGCGCGGCGCCATCTCCATGATCGAAAGCCTGATCGTGGGCTACCGCTACATGATGTACTCGGCTCAGGTGAGCATGGGTGACGACTACGACCCCGAAGAGGAAGAGACTGCCTTTGAAAAATGGGTGGGCGACCACTTGGGCAAAAAGGCAGAGGACGCACTGCTGGCCTGTGCCGCCGTACTGGGCGGACTGCTGGCGATTTTGCTGTTCACCGTGCTGCCCACCCTCATCGTGGGCGGTGTGAACCACTTTGTAACATTGGGCCGCTGGGCCAAGGTGGTGCTGGAAGCGGTGCTGAAAGTTGGCATCTTCCTCACCTATATGGTGGCCATCTCCAAGATGAAGGAGATCCACCGCGTGTTTGAGTACCACGGTGCCGAGCACAAGACCATTGCCTGCTATGAGGCCGGTGATGAGCTGACCGTGGAGAATGTGCGCAAGTACACTCGGTTCCATCCGCGCTGCGGCACCAGTTTCCTCATTCTGGTGGTCATCGTCAGCGTGTTCCTCTACAGCGTGCTGCCGTGGGGCAGCATCGGCCTGCGGGTGCTGTTCAAGCTGCTGCTTCTGCCGCTGGTCATGGGCATCAGCTATGAGCTGCTCAAGTGGTGCGGCCGGTCCGATAACATTGCCACCCGCATCATCCGCCAGCCCGGTATCTGGGTGCAGCACCTGACCGTGTTTGAACCGGACGACAGCATGATCGAGGTGGCCATTACCGCTGTGACCCCTGTGCTGCCCGAGGACCCGGAGGATGGCAGATGGTAATTGCTGGTTTGACCCCGCGCGAAGCGGTGCGGGCCGTGGAAGCCCGGCTTTCCGCTGCAGGGTGTCCGGATGCCGATTACGATGCACGGGAGCTGTTCCGCGTGGCAGCCGGGCGGGATGCCCGCCTTTCCGACCGGGTGCTGACCACAGAGGAAGCGGAAAAGCTGGAAGCCCTCTGCACGCGCCGTGAGCAGCGGGAACCGCTGCAATACCTGTGCGGGATCTGGAGCTTTCTGGATTTTGACCTTGCCGTTGGCCCCGGTGTGCTCTGCCCCCGGGCAGACACTGAGGTGGTAGCGGAAGCGGCTGCCAATACCCTGACGGGCATTGCAGCACCCCGGGTGCTGGATCTCTGCGCGGGGACCGGCTGTTTGGGGCTGGGCGTCAAGCGCTTCTGCCCGGCGGCGCAGGTGACCTGCGTGGAAAAAAGCCCGGAAGCTTTTGTTTATCTGGAAAAGAACTGCCGCTGCGCCCTGAAAGGGCAGGGCGGGCAGACGGAGGACTTGCTGGAGCCTACCGCGTTTGAGCAGGCAGATGCCCCGGCCTTTGACTGGGGGCCGGCGCTGAACGCTCTGCGCGCAAAGGCAAAGCCAGCTTATGCGGTGCAACCGGTGGAGGGCGACCTGTTCACCTACTGGCAGGGCCTGCCGGAAGGGCAGCTTGATCTGATCGTATCCAACCCGCCCTACCTCACCGCCGAGGAGATGCGGCACCTGCAGCCGGAGGTGGCACAGGAACCGGCCATGGCGCTGGAAGCAGGAAAGGACGGCCTTGTGTTCTACCGTGCCCTTGCAGAGCATTACCAGAATGCACTGCGGCCCGGCGGAGCGCTGGTGCTGGAGATCGGCTGGCAGCAGCGGCAGGCTGTGGCGGCACTGCTGGCTGCAAACGGCTGGGCAGACATTGAGTGCCGCAAGGATTTTGGCGGCAATGACCGGTGCATGATCGCCCACAGACCCGAAAAATAAAAGTGAAAATAGAAACAACTTCTTGTTGTAATATTTTGATTTTGTGGTATACTATACTGGAAAGTATACGGACAGCCCGCGCACGGCGGGCAGCAGGAAGAAAAGGAGCAGCACGCTATGGCAAAAAATCAGAACAACAACACCGTTGCCCCGGCGACCAAAAAGACCGAGCCGGAGGCCAAAAAGGATGCGCTGGCCACTGCGCTGGCCCAGATCGAAAAGCAGTTCGGCAAGGGTGCCGTGATGAAGCTGGGTGATAACGCCTCCATGCAGGTGGATGCCATTTCCACCGGCAGTCTGGGTCTGGATCTGGCTCTGGGCGTGGGCGGTGTGCCCCGCGGCCGCATCATTGAGGTGTACGGCCCGGAATCCAGCGGTAAGACCACGCTGGCTCTGCACATTCTGGCCGAAGCCCAGAAGCAGGGCGGCGAAGTGGCCTTCATTGACGTGGAGCACGCACTGGACCCCACCTATGCCGAAGCGCTGGGCGTGGACATCAACAATCTGCTGGTCAGCCAGCCGGACACCGGCGAGCAGGCCATGGAGATCTGCGAAGCACTGGTGCGCTCCGGTGCCATCGATGCCATCGTGGTGGACTCGGTTGCCGCCATGGTGCCGAGGGCTGAGATCGAGGGCGAAATGGGCGACAGCCATGTGGGCCTGCAGGCCCGCCTGATGAGTCAGGCCATGCGCAAGCTGACTTCGGTCATCGGCAAGACCAACACGGTCTGCGTCTTCATCAACCAGCTGCGTGAAAAAGTGGGCGTGATGTACGGCAACCCGGAGGTCACCACCGGCGGCCGCGCCCTGAAATATTACGCCTCGGTGCGCATCGACATCCGCCGCGTGGAGGGCCTGAAGGACTCTTCCGGCCAGTTCATCGGCAACCACACCCGCGCCAAGATCGTCAAGAACAAGGTGGCGCCTCCGTTCCGTGAGGCCGAATTCGACATCATGTTCGGCGAGGGCATTTCCAAGATGAGCGAACTCATTGATGTGGGCGTGAAGCTGGGCATCGTGCAGAAGAGCGGCGCATGGTTCAACTATGGCGATGTCCGTCTGGGTCAGGGCCGCGACAACGCAAAGCAGTTCCTGAAGGACAATCCCGAGATCGCAAACGACATCGAGGGCCAGATCCGCGCCAATGCCGATAAGCTGTACGCATCCCGCCGCCCGGCAGGCAAGGGCGCTGCGGCCAAGGCCGAGGAACCCGCCAAGGCTGCAGATGCCAAGGAGCCGGTGGTCAAGGCTCCTGCCCGCAGCAGCGAGAGCGAACTGGATATCATGGTGGAGGACTAAATGTCCTTTTATAAACGCCGCCGCCCGAAGCAGGAAGAAGAAAAGTGCGCCGACCCGGCCAAGGCCCGCGCCCGCGCACTGGATGCGCTGGCCTCGCGCGAGATGTCCTCGGCACAGCTGTATGAACGGCTGTGCTATGGCTTTACCGAGCAGGCTGCAGCGGCTGCTGTGGCTGAGATGGTGGAGCTGGATTACGTAAACGATGACCGCTATGCCGAAGCCCGGGCACACAGCCTGCTTGCCGCCCGCAAGAGCCGCCGTGCGGCGGCCCAGAACCTGCGGCAGAAGGGCCTTTCCGGCGCGCAGATCGAGCAGGCGCTGGAAAGCGTCTATGCCCCGGACGCAGACGGCGAAAGCCCGGAGCTGGAAGCTGCCGCCGCTCTGGTGCGCAGCCGCTACATGAAAAAGCTGGCCGATGGCCGCCGCGACCTTGTGGTGGCTGCCCTGCAGCGCCGCGGCTTTGCGTATTCGGTCATAAAAGAAGCGATAAAAAGAGCGGAAGAAGAATAAAAAGCACCCCTCAAAAGAGAAAGAGAGTATCATCCCCTATGAAAATTGCGTGTATTTCCCTTGGCTGCCCCAAGAATCAGGTCGATCTGGATGTGATGGTGCACATCCTGCTGTCTGCCGGCCACGAGACCGTGGCCGATCTGGCCGAAGCAGATGTGATCCTTGTGAACACCTGCGGCTTTATCGAGAGCGCCAAGACCGAAGCCATTGAAAACATTCTGGAAGCCTGCTCCTACAAGCAGCAGAACCCGGAGCTGAAGGTCATCGTCACCGGGTGCCTTGCCGAGCGCTACCGCAGCCAGATCGAGGAAGAGATCCCCGAGGTGGACGCGGTGGTGGGCTGTGCCTCCAACAAGGCCATCGACACCATCGTGGACCGCCTGTTCCATGGTGAGGATCATCTGGAAAGCTACGGTGCCAAAAAGGACTTTCCGCTGGGCGGCAAGCGTGTCATCGGCACGCCCGCCCACTATGCGTACTTAAAAATTGCAGAGGGCTGCAACAACCGCTGCCACTACTGCGCCATCCCCGGCATCCGCGGCCCGCTGCACAGCCGCGATATGGCCGACTGCGTGGCCGAAGCCCGCTGGCTGGCCGGTGAGGGTGTAAAAGAGCTGATCGTGGTCGCACAGGACCCCACCGCTTACGGCGAGGACTGGGGCAAGCCCGGCAGCATCTGCGAGCTGCTGGATAAGCTGAACAAGGTGCCGGGCCTCGAGTGGATCCGCATTATGTACGCTTACCCGGAGCGCATCACGGATGAGTTCATTGCCGCCATGAAGCGCAATGAGAAGGTGGTGCCCTACCTTGACCTGCCCATCCAGCACTGCAACGATACCATCCTCAAGAATATGAACCGCCGTTCCAACCGCGCCGAGCTGCTGGAGGTGATCGGCAAGCTGCGCCGCGAGATCCCCGGCATCACCCTGCGCACCACTCTGATCGCAGGCTTCCCTGGCGAGACCGAGGAGCAGTTCGAGGATCTGTGCAATTTTGTCAAGGAAGTAAAGTTTGATCGTCTGGGCTGCTTTGCCTATTCTGCCGAGGAGAACACCGTTGCTGCCAAGATGGACGGCCAGATCGAGCAGGAAGTCAAGGACAAGCGCGCCGAACTGGTGATGCAGATCCAGACCGGCATCATGGCCCAGAAGCAGGCCGAAAAGGTGGGCCAGACCGTGCATGTGCTTTGCGACGGCATCGACGAGGAGAGCGGTCTGTACCTGTGCCGCACCACCGGCGATGCTCCTGAGGTGGACGGCAATGTGTGCGTTTCCAGCGAGGAGCCGCTGTACCCCGGCCAGTTCTATGATGTTCTGGTGGACGACAGCGACCTTTACGATCTGTATGGTACTGTTGCAAAATAACAAATTGGAGGAATCTGTATGAATCTGCCCAATAAACTCACTTTGACCCGCATCCTGCTGGTGCCCGTGTTCATGGTCTTTGCGTCCCTGACCGGTCTGAGCGGCATCGCGGATGGCTCCTTCCAGCCGATGTATTACCTGATCGCAGGCATCGTCTTTGCTGCCGCCAGCTTTACTGATTTTCTGGACGGCCATCTGGCCCGCAAGTGGAACATGGTAACGGACTTCGGCAAGTTTGCCGACCCGCTGGCCGACAAGCTGCTGACCACTGTGGCCTTCATTTACATGATGCGGGACGGCGTATGCAGTCCGGTGGTGCTGTGCATCATTCTGGCCCGCGAGTTTGCCGTGTCCGGCCTGCGCATGGTGGCTGCCGGCGCCAAGGACGGCAAGGTGATCGCCGCCAACATGTGGGGCAAGGTGAAGACCGTGCTGCAGATGCTGAGCATCATCTTCTACTTCTTTGGCATGGCGATTGCGGCGAATGTGTCCTGGGATGCCACGGTCCTGGTTGTGGGAGCCTCGGTGGTGCTGTGCTGGCTGGTGGCTGCCGTGACGGCCATTTCCGGCATCAAATACCTGTGGGACAACCGCAGCTTCATCAACACCGCAAAATAAAGCGTTTTTTGAAAAAGGGCAGGGAAACCTGCCCTTTTTCAAATTTTCGAGGAAATATTACAAGACGGAAAGGCTTTCCATGAAAAAATTTGCTGATACGGCGCGCCGCCTGCTTTCCATCGCGCTGAACCTGTTCATCGTCTGGGCGGAGCCCATTGCCCTGCCCATGAGCTGGGATTGGGGCAAAGAGCAGATGTTCATTTTTTACACCGAGGATTCCAACATCCTTTCGGCCTGCATCTGCGCCATGGTGGCGGTGGGCCAGCTGGTGTGCATCTTTACCGGCAGGGAACTGCCGCGCTGGCTGCACACCCTCAAGTATATCGCCACCTGCTGCCTGACCATGACCTTTCTCACGGTGGTGTTCGTGCTGGGTCCCATGTATGAGGACGGCAACGGCTGGTACATCATGCTGTGCACCGGCTCCATGCTGTACCATCATCTGCTCAACCCGCTGGCGGCCATCTTCTCCTTTGTGCTGCTGGAGCGCACACCGCGCCTGCCCCGCAGTACGGTCAAGTGGGCGCTGCTGCCCACGGCGCTGTACGGCGGCATCATTTTGTGGCTGAACATCCAGCGCGTGGTAGATGGGCCATATCCCTTCATGAAGGTGTATGACCAGAGCGTGCAGGCGTCGGTGCTGTGGTGCATCGCCATCCTGCTGATGAATTACTTCTATGCATGGCTGCTCTGGAAGCTGAACGGCGGGAAGAAAGAAAAAGCATAACGATCTGAAATGCCCTCCGCTTCACTCTGGGCATAAATAGCGGAAATACTAATTTTTATTAGAGCAATACCGGACAGACTGCGGTCTGTCCGGTATTGCATTTTTCACGGAAGGGATCATGACCGCAAACAGCATCGGCTCAATTCATCTTGTAAATACCGTTAAAATCGGCTATACTTTCCGCAGAAAGAACCATTGAAAGGAACTGTGCCATGCCTGAACTTTTAAAAGCGCCTGTCACCCCTGCTCAGCAGGCAAGAGATGCCCTTCTCGGTGCCCTTGTGGGCCTTGCCCGGGCCACCACCAGCGAGCCCAAAACGGACGACACCGACGAGGTGCTGAACGCCGGTCTGCGCCTTGCCGCGCAGCCGGATGCACCGGAGGAAAGGCTGCAGCGGATGCTTGCCATCGTCCAGACTGAAAAGCACCGCGTTGCCCCGGGCTGCGCCACCTGTGCCATGCCCTGCGGCAACACGAACGATTACGATTTTGTCCGCCTGTGGGCTGCGCCCGAGAGTATCCGCACCCTCAAGCTGCAAATGCTTTCTGCCGCGTTTGCGCTGGCCCAAAAGCGCCCGCAGGGTCAGACACAGGCCGCCGTTTATCAGCTGCTGTTCACTCTTGCCGAGGACTGGGACGAGGAGCTTCTTGCCCCTGTTGTGCAACGCGCCAAGGAGCTTTGCCGGGAGTAAATCCGGGCCGGAAAGCCGCCGCTTTTACCCGCCGGGTTTGTAGCGGGAGCGTTCCCGGCGCAAACCAGAAAGGTCCGCCTTTTTTGCGTGTTTTTGTGGCAGTTCCGTAATACTGTTGCATCAAAATGCATTCCAGTGAGTTTCACACCCGATTTCCTGCCTTTTTCCGAAAGTTTTTTGCAAAAAAGACTTTACAAACCATTTCTAAAAACTTATTATATAAGTAATATATTTCATGGAGCCAATGCTGTGCAGCCCCCTGTGCAGCATTCAAATACGATCAAGGAGGGGTTTATCTATGCCCGAAAAGAAAAAGACCGCAGCGGCTGCTCCTGCTGTGGAAGCTCCTGCCGCTGAGGCCAAGGAGTCTAAGACCCGTAAATCTGCCAAGGCCCCTGCACGCCGCGGCCGTCCCCCGCTTGCACCGGAGCTGTACGTGGAGTTCAGCGGCAAACAGTACAACGTGACCGATATCATCGACCGCGCCAAGGCCGATTACCGCGCTACCCACAAGGTTGGCGTGCAGTCCTGCAAGGTATACGTCAAGCCCGAGGAAGACGCTGCCTATTACGTGATCAACAAAGTCTCCGGCAAGCTGGAGCTGTAACTTTTCCTGTATTCTTTTCTCCTGCTGCAAAGCACTCCGCACCTGTTTTGCGGCAGGTTGTCCGTTCCCACACAAGGCTCCATTTTAAACCGTAAAAAAAGCTGCCCTGCATCCAAAAATGCAAGGCAGCTTTTCATTTTACATCAAACCATCTTTTCCAGAACGGATAATGCTGGATCACGGGGTCCGGGTCCGGGATCTCGAACACATAGCGCTCGGTAGCGTTGATCACGGTGGTCTTGCCGCGGGTGCATACGCGCGGCAGCTTTGCATCATAGTTCAGGTGCACATGGCCGTGCACGAACCACTGCGGCTCGTATTCATCCATCAGATCATTGAAGCACGCAAAGCCCTTGTGAGCACGATCCGTGCTGTCGTTCAGGCCAGCCGCCGGGGAGTGGGTGAGCAGCAGGTCGATGCCGCCCACATGATGGGCCTTGCGCCAGAGTTTGCGCACACGGCGGCGCATTTCCCTTTCCGTATACTGGAAGCTGTCCTCCCGGTTATTGTAGCGGATGCTGCCGCCCAGTCCCATAATGCGCAGGCCCTTCCACACATACACGCTGTCGTCCACACAAATGCATCCGCCAGGTTCATTTTCCCTGTAACTGCCGTCGTGGTTGCCGTGGACATACAAGATGGGCGCAGCCGTAAAGTTCGTAAGATATTCCAGATACTTCTGCGGCAGATCCCCGCAGGAAAGGATCAGGTCGATGCCTTCCAGATGTTCGCGGGTACCGTAGTCCCACAGTGCTTTAGAGGGCACATCCGAAATTGCAAGAATTTTCACATCGGTTTGCTCCGTTCTCTCTCGGCCTGAGGGCCGCTTATTTCACAAACCCTTTCAGGGTATTGAGGCCGTTGATTGCCATAAGCACATGCGTTTTTACATCCAGTTCATCGTAGTGCGGCAGCGCACCTTCCACGCATTCGTCCAGCCAGTCCATCTCCATCAATTCCTTGGGACTGTAGACCACGGCCTCCGGCGAGTGCAGCACATGCCCCTGCGCGTACAGGTCTTCCGGGAAGATGCGCAGGTTGTTCTCGCTCAGCATCTTTTCCATCAGGTCCAGCAGCTGTAAAGTGCCTGCGGGCAGGTCTTTGCTGTAATCGATTTCCTCTGCGCCGCTGCTCATCCCCCACCAGTAATTCACGGCTCTGGCTCCCGCTGCATCGCTGTCCCATGCACCGTCAAAAATGGAACGCACAATCTCGATATAAAACGTATCCCACCGCCACACGGGCAGGCCCAGCGGCTGCAAACTGCCGTCCGGCATGCGGCGCACAAGGCCGTAATCCCGGTGGGTGCCTTCCGGCTCCCGGTTATCCCGGGCATAGAAGATCTCCACATCCGGCCTGTCAGAGAAATCCAGCGGATGTGCCGGGTCCGGCAGGCAGGCCCAGCGCAGCACCACCTTTGCGTCCGGGCGCACGGTCTTCAGGCCCTGCGCATAGGCGTTTACTGCCGCCGGGATGCCGTACACCGGGTTTGCCGCCACATAGCCTACGCGGTCGGTCTTGGTCAGCACACCGGCCAGAATGCCCAGCAGATAGGTCACTTCATACGTGCGGGGATAGTAGGTGCGCACCAGCGGGTGCGGCGCGTTGAGCGAGCAGTTCAGGATGCGGGTCTTGGGGTGCTGGGCCGCCACCTTCAGGCAGGCGGTATGCATCCGGGCACTTGAGGTAAACACCACGTCGGCATTGTCGTGGGCCACATCCTCCAGCACCTGCTCTGCGTCCACCTCAGGCTCGATGTTCTCTTTACGGGTGATGAATACCCGGTCCGGGAACGCCTGCTGCAGCGCTTCGATGCCCTTGTCGTGGGCACGCACCCACGCGCTGCTCTCGGCATTGTGCTCGTGCAGGAACACCACCTTCAGCTCGCTGGGCTTTGTAAAGATGTTCAGCTTTGCCAGCAGCGGTTCGCCGGGGCCCTGCTTCGGCTCCAGCGAAAGGGCCACGGCCTGTGGCTCGGTGAGCACCTTCACCTCATCCCACAGCTTTTCCAGATTCTGCTTCATCTGGCTGGGCGTGCTCTCGCAGGCATCCGCGTAACGGTAGACCGACAGATACACCAGCATGGCATCGCCGGCAGTCAGATTCAGTCCGCCGCCGCCCAGAGCCAGAAACTGCTGGCGGAACATGGTATAGAAGGAGGAAAAGCTCAGCCGGTCATCATCCGTCCAACTTTCACCGCTGGCCTTGCACACCAGCGTCTGCAATTTTGCGTAACCCCCCAGACGGGAGAAATGCACATCGTTGACCTTGGAGAGCTTATAAAAATCCAGAAATTCGTAGTAGATACGGTTTTCCAGACTGTCGTTCCGTTCCGGGACGAGCCGCGTGACCGTGCCCGCGATCCTGACCGCATCAAAATACTTGAGCACCGATACCCGCTTGTTGCCTTCCTGCACATAGAATTTGTTCAGGAACTCGTAGGCGATGATAGGGGTGTGGATGCCCTCTTCCAGATGTGCATCGCAGAGGTTCGACCACTTGCCTGCAAACTCGGTGTCCGGCTCCAGCAGGGGCATAAAGTTCGGTGCAAAGGCGGTGTGACGGCCGCTGGTCTTTGTGCCGACAATGCTTTCCGCCGGGATTTCCACAAGGCCCAGCGGCTCCTGCGCCACGATGTTCACATTGACCAGAATATCGTCCAGCACCGCAAGATACGGCGACTGGCCGCGCGCCACACAGGCACGGTAAGCACGCTGGCCGCTCTTCAGTGCGTTCTTGTAATCTTCCAGCATAGTTGCTCCTTTTTCTCAGCTGCAATGCGCTGCAGCCAGCTGCCGCAGCGTCCTTCTTTAGTATACCATGAAATTTGATTTTATGGGAGGATTTTCCGCACAAAAGAGTTGATTTATCCTGCAGTTTCAGGTACGATAATAGAAAGCAAACAATGATAGGAGCATTCTTTCCATGCAGACCGAACAGATCCCCGTACTCAAGGCCGACGAATATCCCGGCGGCATCTGGTATTACGAGCCGCATACATATCAGCCTTACCGTTACGTACTGGGCCGCGTTGGCACCCACCCGCTGGTATGCATTGGCATCAACCCCAGCACCGCCCAGCCCGGCGCGCTGGACCCCACCTTGAAAAGTGTGGAGCGTCTTGCCGCCGCCAACGGCTTTGACAGCTGGATCATGTTCAACGTGTATCCCCAGCGCGCCACCGACCCTAACGATATGGACCGTGTGCCGGACCGCGCCCTGTGTGACGAAAACCTGCGCTGGCTCAAAGCCGTTCTGGCCCAGACCGAACCCACCATGTGGGCAGCGTGGGGCACGCTGATCGAAAAGCGGGACTATCTGCCCGGCCTGATGCGGGAGATGGTGGCCCTGACGCGGGAGCGGGAGATCCCGTGGGTCACCTTTGGCAGGCGCAGCAAAAAGGGCCACCCCCACCACCCGCTGTACCTGCGCAAGGATTCCACCCCGGAACCCTTTGATGTGGAAAATTATCTGGACACCTGCTTTTAATTTTTCAGGTGCCCGATGCGGAGGGATCTTTTTTGACCGCAGAACATTATCACGCCCTGCACAGCTGGATGGATGCCCACCCCACAGCCAAGCGCTGTGTGGTGGCACTGGACCGCTGGCTGCCGCTCATCCCTTTTGTATGTTATCCGGTGCTGCTCTGCCTGCTGAACGTCCGGCTGTTTCGGCTTCTGGGCAGTCAGCGTCAGGCCGCGCTGGACCTCACCGCCGTCATTGCGCGGACGGTGTTCGTGCCGGGGCTTACCTTCTGGGGCGGCACCATCCTGCGGGACAGGCTGAACCTGCCGCGTCCCTATGAACAGCCCGGCTTTGAACCGCTGCGGCACAAGGAGACCCGGGGACACTCCTTCCCATCCCGCCACGCGCTGAGCGCTTCCGTGCTGGCCATGGTATGGATGTATTTCTACCCGAAGGCGGGCTGGGTGATGGTGGGCATCACGGTGCTCATCTGTGTTGGCCGTGTGCTGACCGGCGTGCATCATATCCGCGATGTCGTGGGCGGAGCCGCGCTTGGCTTTGCTTTGGGCTTTGCGGGCATGTGGCTGCTGTAAAGCAGTGCTTTGCGGGCTTTGAAAAAAGAAAAAAGATTTTTGCATTTTTTGCTTGACAGAATGGGGCCTGTATGGTATTATACTTCTCGCAGCGTGTGCCGACACACAGCTGCCGCCATAATGGAACCCATGGGATTACAACGTGCGCCCGTAGCTCAGGTGGATAGAGCAACTGCCTTCTAAGCAGTGGGCCGGGGGTTCGAGTCCCTTCGGGCGCATTTATGTGGTGCCTTTAGCGTAGTCGGTTAACGCGCCAGATTGTGGATCTGGAGACCGTGGGTTCGAGTCCCACAAGGCACCCTCTCAAAAAAGATGCAGAAGCAATTGCTTCTGCATCTTTTTTATTATAGTGCCTTGTGGGGTTCGAACAGGGCGGCGGTGCATTGCACCGCAAGCGATCAGCCCACTGGGCTGTCGCTTAGCCCGCGGGTCCTAGACCCTTAGGAATGTCTACCGGGGCTTCTGCATCTTTTTTTGTTACAGTGCCTTGTGGGATTCGAACAGGGCGGCGGTGCATTGCACCGCAAGCGATCAGCCCACTGGGCTGTCG
>OLQU01001145.1_pt1 | contig 19136 bp, 14 predicted proteins | sample 1672271 | NCBI WGS metagenome assembly OLQU01 (sample SAMEA3136666, study PRJEB25190) | human gut metagenome | biome: human gut; feature: human-associated habitat; material: faeces | place: Austria | collected 2013 | reverse complement strand
AGCTGCACAAGAAGCTGGCTACCACCTTCATCTATGTTACCCATGACCAGACCGAAGCTATGACCATGGGCGACCGCATCGTTGTTATGCGTGATGGCGTCATCCAGCAGGTCGATACTCCGCAGAACCTGTACGATTACCCCTGCAACATCTTCGTTGCCGGCTTCATCGGCAGCCCCCAGATGAACTTCCTGGACGGCACCCTGCAGAAGAATGGCGATACCTATGTCGTCGATCTGGACGGCACCGTGATCCCCCTGCCGCAGGAAAAGACCGCCGATGGCAAACTGGCCGCTTACGTTGGCAAGAGCCTGAAGGTTGGTATCCGTCCTGAGGATATGAAGGATGACGAAGAGTTCCTGGAGAAGCATCCTTCCAGCCATATCGATACTGAGGTTGAAGTTTCCGAGCTGATGGGCGCTGAGATCTATCTGTACCTGACCTACAAGGGCCAGAACCTGATGGCTCGCGTTGCCCCGACCTCCAAGTCCCGCCGCGGCGACAAGGTCACCATGGCTATGGATACGCATAAGATCCACCTGTTCGATCCTGAGACCGAGCTGACCCTGCTGAACTAATCAACAGTAATTTGAACTTTTTAGGCGGCTCCGCTCTTGTGCGGAGCCGCCTTTTGTTAAAGCAAAAGCGCAAACAATTGCGCAAGCGCTGCACAGAGGCAGTGCAGCGGGTGTAAGAGCAAATGGGCAGGGGAAAGCCCTGCCGAGGGGTGTGCCTGAAAACAAAGAGAATGGCGGTTGTGTTTGTAAAAACAGGCTGTATTTTCGGCTTTTCGGGCTCGCCCCAGAATAGGATGTTTGAAGCAAAGGGGGACAGCCGACCAATGCAGATCACAGATCTACTGGTGCCGGAACGCGTTGCACTGAATATGCAGGTGGCGGATAAGGCCATGGCCATCCACGCAATGGTGGGCATGCTGGACCGCACCGGATGCCTGCGGGATGCAGTCGAATACGAAAAAAATGTGCTGGAACGGGAAGCCCAGGGCACGACCGGCGTTGGCGGCGGGGTGGCCATTCCCCACGGCAAAAGCAACGCGGTGCTGGTGCCCGCGCTGGCGGCAGTAACGCTGCGGGAGGCGATCGACTACCAGGCACTGGATGGTGCCCCGGTACGGCTGCTGTTTTTGATCGCAGCTCCGGATGGTGCAAATGACCTGCATATCCAGGTGTTGGCGCGGCTGGCTCAGCTGCTGATGGAACCGCTGTTCTGTGAGGAATTGAAGCAAGCAGCAACCCCGGAAGAATTTCTGGCGGTGATCGCTAAGCGGGAACAGGGCGAGACCGCCCGCGAGGCCCGCGCTGAGGCAGTGGCCGAAGCTGCGCTGACCGAACCGCGGCTTGCCCCCCGCGTGCTGGCTGTAACGGCATGCCCCACCGGCATTGCCCACACCTATATGGCGGCCGAAGCGCTGGAAGCCGAAGCGGCAGAAATGCATATTGCCATCAAGGTGGAAACCAACGGTGCAGACGGGGTGAAAAACCACCTGAACGAACAGGAAATTGAAAACGCAGAGTGCATCATTGTGGCGGCGGATAAAGCCGTGGAGACCACCCGCTTTGCGGGCAAACCGGTGCTTCGCGTGCCCGTTTCCCAGGCCTTGAAAGACCCGGAAATGCTGCTGCACCGCGCGCTGTCCGGCACAGCTCCACTGGAACCGGAGGATGAAAGTGTGCCGGGCATGGGGGGCAACCGTAAAGCAGGCAGCGCAAAAGATGGTGCTGCCGCCCCGCAGGAATTTGGGCGCAAGCTTTACACCGACCTGATGAACGGCGTTTCCCACATGATTCCCTTTATCACCGGTGGCGGTATATTGATTGCGTTAAGCTACTTTTTGGACCGCGGTAATGCGGGCGCAGAAATGTTCGGGCGGGGAACGTCCCTTGCCATGCTGGTGCGCACGATTGGTAATACCTCATTTAATCTGATGTACGTTGTGCTGGCCGGGTTCATTGCCATGTCGGTGGGGGATCTGCCCGCATTGGTGGCCGGTATGGCGGGCGGTATGCTGGCCATCCAGGGAACCTCGCTGGCACCGCAGGCGGAATGGGTGTCCTCCGGCTTTTGGGGCGCTATGATTGCGGGCTTTGCGGCAGGCCTTGTGGTAAAACTGCTGCGGACGGCATTCAAGCGGCTGCCATCGGCATTGGTGCATATCAAAACAGTACTGCTATATCCGGTGGCCAGCCTGGCTGTGATCGGCTTTATGATGGTATTCCTCGTCAATGCGCCGCTTGGACGGTTTAATACCTGGATATACCAGCTGTTGGCCAGTATGCAGGGCGGCAGCCGCGTGGTGCTGGCCGCGGTGCTGGGGGCTTTGATGGCCGTTGACTTTGGCGGGCCGATCAATAAAGCGGCGTATCTGTTTGGCACGGTTGCCCTGGCCGGCGGCCAGGAAGAATTTATGGCTGCCGTTATGGCGGGCGGCATGGTGCCGCCGCTGGGCGTTGCTCTGGCGGGAACCCTGTTCCCGGAGCGTTTTACCACCAAAGAACGCCACACCGCGATGACGAATTACCTGATGGGGGCCTGCTTTATCACCGAGGGGGTCGTCCCCTTTGTGCTGCGGGATCCGCTGCATGTCATTCCCTCCTGCATGGTGGGTGCATCCTTGGCGGCGGCGCTGTCCATGCTGTTTGGCTGTGCCGTACCGGCCCCGCACGGCGGCATGTTCTTGCTACCGCTGAACCCGCATCCGTTCCGGTATCTGCTTGCCTTACTGATGGGCAGTCTGTTGACGGCGGTGACCCTTGCGGTTTTACGCAGAAAATACCCGCCTAAGGATGAGGAACAGCCAACAAATTGACCTGATGATTTAGAAAAAGGCTTTTGGGCGCTGCCCAAGCAATACACGACAGCCGATAAGCAAATAAAAATTTGCACAAAAGCCTGACTGATATGCCCTCTATATAGCCTTCAGTGTTTTATTTCACTGTTCGCTATATAGGGGGCATATCATTCTACTATATTATATCCTCAAAAGTATCCTCAAAAGATTTAAGCGCCAAATAAGCGCCTAATGCAAAGTGTTTTGCTAAGGTGTATCTGAAAACAAAGAAAATGACGGATATTTCGCAAACACAAGCAGGATGTAAGGCAAAGAGCCGCAGGAATCCTTTGTGGATTCCAAGGCTTTTTAACACAAAATCCCGCTGCGTTTGTAGAAATAGGCGATATTTTCGACTTTTCAGGTACACCCTGACATAAAAAGAAAAGCAACGACAAACATAACGTTTAATCGTTGCTTTTCTTGGTGCGCTGGAAGGGACTCGAACCCCCGGCCTTCTGATTCGTAGTCAGACACTCTATCCAGCTGAGCTACCAGCGCATCTTATTCAGTTCACAGGCGGTTGGCGGAGCGCCTAACCTCAAGTGCTCATTTATTATAGCATACGACAGCGGAAAGTCAAGGATTTTTTTTGATTTTTCTAAAGAAAACTTGTTTTTAACGATGGTGCGACAAACTATTTTGTAACAAGCCGCACGTGGGCGTTGCGGTGCAAAAGGGTGCCGGGCAGGGGATCCTGCGCGGTGATGGTGCCCTCGGTCAGATTGGAGGGAGTCAGAGTGGGCAGCAGCTCCACAATGGCAAGGCGGCGGCGCGCTTCGGCGACCGACATGCCCAGCAGGGACGGCACCTGGCGGAACGGGTCTGGTACGGCACGGGCAACGGTAAGGGTAATACAGTCCCCGGCTTCCAGTGCGGTGCCGGCGGCAGGAGATTGCAGAATAACGGTATCGGCCTGCAGGGTGGGATCGTTGCGGATATAATCGACGGAAACGGTAAAACCGGCGTCCCGCAGGGTCTGGATGGCATCGGAACGGTTCTGGCTTTTCAAATCCGGTACGGTGATGGTGTTTGGCCCTTTGCTGACGGACAGTATGAGTTTTTGCCCCTGTTTGACGGTGCTGCCCGCGGTGGGCTTTTGGGCGATGACGATGCCTTCCGCTTGGGCAGAGTAGCGGGTATCCCACACGATGGAAAGCTGGGCGGCGCTCTGTTCAACCTGGGCCTGCTGCCAGTCCATGCCAGACAAATCGGGGACGATGACTTCCCGCCGGATGGAAAACATAGGGTTGGTGCTTTGGGACAAAATGACAGTGATGGCAATGCCAGCTGCCACAACAGAAAGCAGCGCCAGGCAGGCGAGAACCCGCAGCGGGGTAAGGAAAAGTGAATGGTGAGAAGCAGGCATGGAGGTTACCTCGCTTAATACAGTTTATGAAAGATACATATTGTATAAATGATAATAAAAATACATATGGCAAACAAGAAGGATCCGGCGGAGAACAGGCAGGATCTTTTACAGATAGGAATCTTGTCTCTTTGGGTTCAGTATAGCACGCGGAACATGGGGTTGCCAAGTGCGAAGAGAAAATCAGACAAAACGCAAATAGGTTTGTTCATCGGGGGTGAGGTGTTTCATTTTGGCGGGGACTATGATATAATAAAAACAAAAATATCTACGGCAATACCGCATAATTCTAAGTGCCGCAGCCGCCGGAGCGGCACTTGGAATTATGCGGTATTGCCCAAAGTAAAAATACAAAATAAGGCGGGAACCATATGAAAATTGCAGTTGCGGGTACAGGCTATGTGGGTCTGTCAATTTCGTGCCTGATTGCACAGCACCACACGGTTTGTGCGGTGGATCTGATCAAAAGCAAGGTAGACAGCATCAACAACAGGAAGTCCCCCATTCAGGATGAATACATTGAAAAATACCTGGCGGAAAAAGACCTGGATCTGACCGCCACGCTGGACGGGGAAGCGGCCTACCGCGATGCGGATTTTGTTGTGATTGCGGCACCGACCAATTATGACAGCAAGACCCAGCACTTTGATACCTCTGCGGTGGAATCTGTCATCGACCTGGTCATGAAGGTGAACCCCAATGCGGTTATGGTAATCAAATCTACCATTCCGGTTGGCTACACGGAGCAGATCCGCAAGAAAACCGGCAGCAAGAACATTATGTTCAGCCCGGAGTTTTTGCGGGAAAGCAAAGCGCTGTATGACAACCTGTACCCTTCCCGCATTATTGTGGGCACCGATCCCAACGACCCGCACCTGGTAGAAGCCGCCCATACATTTGCCGGGCTTTTGCAGGAGGGGGCCATCAAGCAGGATGTGGATACCCTGTACATGGGCTTTACCGAAGCCGAGGCGGTCAAGCAGTTTGCCAATACCTATCTGGCGCTGCGCGTGGCCTATTTTAACGAACTGGATACTTATGCCGAAAGCAAGGGCCTGAACACCAGAGATATCATTGATGGCGTTTGCCTGGATCCGCGCATTGGCAGCCATTACAACAACCCCAGCTTTGGTTACGGTGGCTACTGCTTGCCCAAAGATACGAAGCAGCTGCTGGCCAATTATGCCGATGTACCGGAAAATCTGATCGGTGCAATCGTGGAAAGCAACCGCACCCGCAAGGATTTTATTGCGGACCGTGTGCTGCGCATGGCCGGGTACTATGATTACGGTGAGGAGTGCGACTATAATGCCGCACAGGAAAAGCCGGTGACCATCGGGGTATACCGCCTGACGATGAAGAGCAACAGCGATAACTTCCGCCAGAGCTCCATCCAGGGCGTGATGAAGCGCGTAAAGGCAAAGGGGGCAACGGTGATCATCTATGAGCCGACGCTGAACGATGGCGAAACGTTCTTTGGCAGCAAAGTGGTGAACGACCTGGAACAGTTCAAGGCAATGTCCCAGGCAATCATTGCCAACCGGTACGACAGCGTGCTGGACGATGTGAAAGAAAAGGTATACACCCGCGACATTTTCCGCCGGGACTAAAAAGCAATAAACAAGACATGGGGCATTGCAAAGCGCATGCCCCATATTTTAACGAGGAAGCAAAATGATAGGGTTGGGAACGATCATCAGCGTGGATGCAGAAAAAACGCGGCAGTATTATCAGGCCATGGGGCCGGGGGAACCTTGCAGCTGCAATGACTGCAAAAATTATTGTGCACGGGTCAAAGCAGCCTACCCGGCGGCAGCGGAATACCTGGCGGGGCTTGGCGTGGAGATTGAAAAGCCGCTGGAAACATCCCCACTGGAACCCGGTGCGGACGGAATGATGGAATACCGCGCCTGCCAATATGTTGTGCTGGGCAGCTGCGAGGAAAACTACCGCCATACAGTTGGCGGGGTGGAAGTGTGCAAGGCAAGGTTTTACCCTGAAACGGGTGTGAAAGAGGAACATTTTGTGCTGGAACTTTCGCCAATCCGGCTGAAAGGGTGGCAGGAATAGGAGAGCTGGGGCTGCGAACCGCTGAGTTATAAATGGCAGAAAGAACAGGAGGAGCAGGCAATGAATATCACGGTATATCTTGGCGCAAAAGAGGGCAATGACCCGGCGCTGAAACGGGCAGTGCAGGAACTGGGGCAATGGATTGGCCAAAGCGGGAACGCGCTGGTGTATGGCGGCTCCAAAACCGGGCTGATGGGCGAAATTGCCAAAAGCGTTCTGGATGCGGGCGGAACCGTGACCGGCGTGGAGACCACCCTGTTTATGCAGGATGACCTGCAATATGACGGCCTGACGGAGTTGATCGTGACGGAAACCATCACCGAGCGCAAGACCGAGATGATCAGGCGGGGCGATGCGTTTATTGCGTTCCCCGGCGGAACGGGTACGCTGGAGGAGATCGCCGAAGTCATGTCCAAGGTATCGCTCAAGCAGCTGGATGCTCCCTGCATTTTGTACAACCTGAATGGCTATTATAACGGTCTGAAAACCCTGCTGGATCATATGATCGAAACCGGGCTTTCGACAAAAGAGCGGCAGGAAGAAATTTGGTTTGCGGAGAACCTGGAGCAGATCAAGCAGATTCTGAAAGCATAAAAACGCCGAAATATCACCGTACGCCGCACAGCACTTGACAATACCGCTGCGGCGGGGTAATATATTGATACCAAATGCAGTGCGGGGGAGTTCCGCGGGCAGACGTTCTTTCCAGAGAGCCGGGGCAGCTGAAAACCGGCAGGGCGTGCCCGGCGGTTTGTCGCCCCCAAGCAGGGCAGGCGAACCGCCGTGTGCGCAGTAATCTGCTTCGTTTCGCCCCCGTTACCGGGCGGTCAAGTGGCTTACCTTTATATAAAACATATATAAAACGGCAGGCAATTTGGGTGGTACCGCGGTACTGAACATGTTTTGGAACATCGTCAGGCCGTCCCATGTTTACAACATCATGGGGCGGCCTGATTTTTTATTTCCGTCCCGCACATCAAGGAGGGCCATCATGGCAAAAGAACTCGCCAAGCAGTATGATCCCAAAGGCACAGAGGATCGAATTTACCAGGAATGGTGCGATAAGGGCTATTTCCACACCCAGATCGACCGCAGCAAAAAGCCGTTCACCATCGTAATGCCGCCGCCGAATGTTACCGGCCAGCTGCACATGGGCCACGCCATGGACGAAACCTGGCAGGATATCCTGACCCGCTACAAGCGCATGCAGGGCTATGCCGCTTTGTGGGTGCCGGGCACCGACCATGCTTCCATTGCCACCGAAGCCAAGGTGGTTGCCGCCATGCGCGAGGAGGGCCTGACCAAAGAAATGTTGGGCCGCGATGGCTTTTTGGAGCGCGCCTGGGCATGGAAAAACACTTATGGCAGCCGCATTGTCAGCCAGCTGAAAAAGCTGGGCTGCTCCTGCGACTGGCAGCGTGAGCGCTTTACCATGGACGAGGGCTGCTCCGACGCCGTGAAAGAAGTGTTTGTGCGCCTGTATGATAAGGGCCTGATCTACCGCGGCAACCGCATGGTGAACTGGTGCCCCCACTGCAACACTTCCATCTCTGATGCCGAAGTGGAATACGAGGAGAAGGACGGCAGTTTCTGGCACCTGCTGTACCCGGTCAAGGAGACCGGTGAGATGCTGGAACTGGCCACCACCCGCCCCGAAACCATGCTGGGCGATACCGCCGTTGCCATCAACGGCGAGGACCCGCGCTATACCCACTTGCACGGCTGCCATGTCATTCTGCCGCTGCTGAACAAAGAGATTCCCATCGTGTGCGATGAGCACGCCGATATGGAAAAAGGCACCGGCGTTGTGAAGATCACCCCCGCCCATGACCCCAACGACTTTGAGGTCGGCAAGCGCCATGACCTGCCCATCATCCGCGTGCTGACCTATGACGGCCACATGACCGGCGCTGATGATAAGGCTGCCGCCGATGCCCTGAAAGCCAGTGGCCATGCTTCCGCCGATGAGCCGGACGTGCTGGACTGCGGCAAGTATGCCGGCATGACCGCCGCCGAAGCCCGCAAGGCCATTGTGGCAGACCTGCAGGAAGCCGGCTACCTGAAAGAGATCGAGCCGCTGAAGCATGAGGTCGGCACCTGCTACCGCTGCCATACCGTGATTGAACCCATGGTGTCTAAGCAGTGGTTCGTCAAGATGGAACCCCTGGCCAAGCCCGCCATTGAGAGCGTGGAAAAGGGCGAGATCAAGTTTGTGCCGGACCGCTTTACCAAAAACTACCTGAACTGGATGCGCGGCAGCCGCGACTGGTGCATCAGCCGCCAGCTGTGGTGGGGCCACCAGATCCCGGCATGGTACTGCGCTGACTGCGGTGCAGCCACCGTTGCCAAGTCTGCCCCCGCAGCCTGCCCGCACTGCGGCAGCACCAACCTGACCCAGGACCCCGATACCCTGGATACCTGGTTCAGCTCTGCTTTGTGGCCGTTCAGTACCCTGGGCTGGCCGAATGAGAACGCCGAGGATTACAACTACTTCTACCCCACCAACACGTTGGTGACCGGTTATGATATCATCGGCTTCTGGGTTTCCCGCATGATCTTCTCCGGCCTGGCCTACACCGGCAAGGCACCGTTTGACACCGTGCTGATCCACGGCATTGTGCGTGACAGCCAGGGCCGCAAGATGTCCAAATCTCTGGGCAACGGCATTGACCCGCTGAAAGTTATTGACGAGTACGGCGCCGATGCCCTGCGCATGATGCTGATGGTGGGTTCTACCGCCGGCAACGATATGCGCTACAGCGATGAGAAAGTGACAGCAAGCCGCAACTTTGCCAACAAGCTGTGGAATGCTTCCCGCTTTGTGCAGATGAACCTGCCGGAGGACTTTGAGCCGGGCATGCCCGCCGAAGAACTGCTGGATATGAGCGATAAGTGGGTGCTTTCCGAACTGGCACGCACCGCCGCCGAAGTGACCGCCAACCTGGATAAGTACGAGCTGGGCCTGGCTGCCGAAAAGGTGGAAAACTTTATCTGGGATATCTACTGCGACTGGTATATCGAAATCTGCAAGTCCCGCCTGAACGGCGAGGACGCCCAGCAGGCAGACACCGCCCGCAAGGTGCTGGTGTGGGTGCTGGATAAGGCGCTCAAGCTGCTGCATCCCTTTATGCCGTTCATCACCGAGGAGATTTACCAGGCATTGCCCGGCAGCGCCGAGACCATCATGACCCAGGAATGGCCGGACGCCGGCAAGATGACCGCCTGGCCGCAGGAATGTGCCGACTTTGAGGTGCTGATGGACTACATCAAGGCAGTGCGCACCATCCGCAATGATATGAACGTGCACCCGGCCAAAAAGACCAGCATGACCATCGAGACTGCCAACCCGGCAGCCTTCCAGAAAGGCGGCGCTTACCTGGCACGCTTTGCCTTTGCAACGGATGTTGCCCTGACCGAAAAGTACACCGGCACCACCGATGGCGTTGTGACCGTTGTTACCCCGGCCGCCCGCGGCTTTATCCCCATGATGGAGCTGATCGACCGCGAAAAGGAACTCAAGCGCCTGCATAAGGAGCTGGAAAAGGCCGAGAAAGAAGCCAATATGTTCCGCAACCAGCTGAACAACCCCAAGTTCGTGGAGCGCGCCCCCGAAAAGCTGGTCAACGAAACCCGCACCAAGCTCGCCGCCAGCGAAGATAAAATCGCCAACATCAACCAGTCTATCCAGGCATTGGGCTGATAAGCGATAGCGCCGTTCACATTGTAATGAGATGAATACACCACGCCCGCAGCCGGTCCCAAAGACCAGTTGCGGGCGTGGTGATTTTTGTATAGGGAAGAATATGACGGATACAATTTTGCTTCCGGAATGGTCAAGACCGTTCCCTACAGAAATGGTGAAGATTGCGGCTGCTAAAGAATAAAAGATAATGCCTAATCCTACCTCCAATTCCTCATTGCTCATTCCTCATTCCTAATTTCTAATGATTGAGAAAACTCCTAACTTGCAATTTCCGTTCCCGGAAAATAGTACCCCAAAATGTCCTCCCAACCCGCGCCGCCTTCGGCCATGGCTTTAGCGCCATATTGGCTCAGGCCAACCCCGTGGCCGTACCCGCGTGTGGTGATGACAAACTGCCCGCCGCGCCAGGCAATGGCAAAGCAGGTGCTGCGCAAATCAAGGGCCTTGCGCACCTCCAGCCCGCTCACCATTTGGCCGCACAGCTCCAGTGTGCGCACATACCCGGCTTTGTCCCAGGTGGAAGCACCGACCCAGCTTTCGGGGGAATCATCGGGGGTGAGGCCCAATTCTTCCAGCGCGGTGCGTACCTGCTCGGCGCTGTACTGAATGGTTACTTCGTACCCATCGGCAAACTTATCCCATGCGGAATCCACGCCGCATAAGTAAGGCAGCTGGCCGCCCCACACGTTCTGGCTGGCTTCGGTGTGGCCGCTGCTGATGGCATGGTAGCAGGCAGCGGCAGGCTGTCCGTTGTACAAAAGCACCGTCTGCCCGGTACGGGCGGCAAGAGATTGCAGGCGCTGCATGTTGGCGGCGTAATCACTGCCCCAGCGGCTTTGCAGAACCTCGCTGCTGGTCCAGCCGCTGCACAAAGCGCTGTTGGCGGTAAAGCTCTGCCCCTGAGCGGATAAGTACAACGCATAGCTGCGGCTGGCAACCATCTGGGCCAGCAGGGCGTCATCCGGCCAGGTTGCGGGCATCTCGCAGGCGGCAGCACCGACCATAAAATCCACAGCGGAAAGGGTGAAGTCGGAATCGCTGGCTTCATCATGCAGGGTGATGGTTTGGGGGAATGTGGGTGCAGCGGAAGGCGCGGCAGTGCTTTCCGGCTGTGCTGCCGCAGTAGGCGCGGCGGACGGCGTAACCGTGGGGGCAGCCTGTACCGGAACACTGGGGAACAGCAGGCAGAGAAACGGCACCGCAGTGCTTAACGCGGTAAGCAGGGCGGCACAGAGCAGTGTGCGCTTCAAAACGGCAGATCCCTCCATTCCGGCAGGTGCGGCGCACGGCAAAACCTTGCATTTTGCCGCGGAGAACCGTATAATAAATAGCACTGGCGGGGCTTGTCTTGCATCTTGACCCCGGAGCCTGTTACCATTGTATTCGCCGCAAGGGGGATTTATGCCCGGCGGGAAAGGCTGTCCTATGAAAAAATCAAAGAACAAATATTCGCCGTGGCCGGCGGTAGCGCTGTGCCTGGTGTTTTTGGCGCTGCGCATTGTGGATCTGGCGCTGTTTACGGACCCGGAAACCAGTTTTCCCACGGTGGGTCCCTCGGCGGCGCGCTGGGGGGCCGCGCTGGTTGGTGCGGCGGCGCTGCTTGTGATGGGCCGCAGGGCGGATGAAAAAATTGCCCCCGGCAGAAAAAGCCTGATGGGTGTTATGATGGCGGTAACGGGGACTGTGCTGGTACTGGCGGGGCTTTCGCAGCTGTTGAGCGCCACAGTGGTGTGGCCCAGCATGGTGCTGCTGACGGCGGCGGGCGTGTGGTTCTTCGCTATGGGCTGGCGGGTACTTTCGGCCCCGGAAGGGCGTGGAACCGCCATGCCGCCCAACGCCGTGCAGTGCCTGATCCCTACGGCGGCGCTGTTGTGGGTGCTGATCCAGCGGTTTTCCATCATCCCGGCGGCATCGGCGCGGCTTGGCTGTACCTTCCGGGTGCTGGGGGCGCTGGGCGCGCTGCTTTGTGTGGGGATGCTGTGCAAGCTGCTGTATGTTCCCGGCGGTACCTATGGCTGCACGGTGCAGCAGTACGGCAGCCTGGCATTTTACTTTGCAACCTGCCACGAACTGCCGCAGGCCATCTTTGAGCTGATGCGCGGCAGCGTCTCTGAACAAACCCTGCTGACCAGCCTGGCCATGGGCTGCGTTGGCCTGTGCGGGCTGGCGGCCATGCTTACCACGGTCCCGCGCAGTAACCCGACAAAAAAAGATAAGGCAGACTGAACCGATCCTCCAGCAGCTCCTGCGTGCTGGGGGATTTTTGTATGCGGCAGCCGGGACAAAGGGGCAAAAATGCAGCCGCGGCAAACTGTGCTCCGCTGTCAAACACCACAGCCCCGCCGCTTTGCCGGGCCAGCGCCTGCCACAGCGGCAGCACCCCGGCGGGGGCACCGCCCCGCAGGCAGAGCAGCACAGCGCGGGAACGCGGCTTTACTTCCAGCACCGCCTGCCCGCCGCAGGCCAAGACAGGGCGCAAGGCTTCCAGGACGGCGGCCTGCACCAGCGCCGGGCGCGCTGGAACAGGGCAGGTGATCCCCGACGGGAACATGGCGTACAGCCAGCCGGGGCGGCGGCGCACGCATTGGGTCAGTGCCCCGGTCAGTGTTTGCAGCGTGCCGCATAATTCGCACCCCGCACCGCCCGGCTGGGCCAGCAGCTCCTGCACGGTCTGCGCCCGCAGCTGCGGCAGAACCAGCTCCGGCCCAAGCCCGGCCAGCGCCCGGCGGGCGGCTTCTTCCGCCAGGGCGGCGCGCCGGGTGGGGAAACGTGCAGAAGGTGGAACCATGGCAGCAGCCTCCGTGTGGTGATAAATGGGGCAAAACCTGTGGCATTTACCCCGGCGCGGTGCCGGGGCAAGGATAGTATGCCCGAAAAATACCGCCAAAGGCCATACAGTTATTGACAATACGCCAAATTGGCGTTGAAAACCGCTGCTTTTTTTGCCCAAAACATAATTTTTGCTCAATTTGCGTTAAAATAATAACAGCCCCTCTTGCAGTTTTGGCAGGAATGGGGTACAATAGAATCAAACCGGAAAGCGGCAATAAGCCGCTTGGGTGGGGCGGGTTCAACCCCGTTCCGAATATAAAATCTTTGGGAGGATTTTACTATGGCTGTTAAAGTTGCTATCAATGGTTTTGGCCGTATCGGCCGTCTGGCTTTCCGTCAGATGTTTGAGGCTGAGGGCTACGAAGTTGTTGCCATCAATGACCTGACCAGCCCCAAGATGCTGGCTCACCTGCTCAAGTACGACACCGCTCAGGGCTCTTTCCTGGGCAAGATCGGTGAGAACAAGCACACCGTCGAAGCTACCGAGGATTCCATCATCGTCGATGGCAAGGAGATCAAGATCTACGCCATTAAGGACGCTAAGGATTGCCCGTGGGGCGAGATCGGCGTTGACGTTGTTCTGGAGTGCACCGGCTTCTACACCAGCAAAGAGAAGAGCATGGCTCACATCGCTGCTGGCGCTAAGAAGGTCGTTATCTCTGCTCCTGCCGGCAACGACCTGAAGACCATCGTCTACTCTGTCAACGAGAAGACCCTGACCAAGGATGACCAGGTTATCTCTGCTGCTTCCTGCACCACCAACTGCCTGGCTCCTATGGCCGACACCCTGAACAAGACTTTCCCGATCGTTTCCGGCATCATGACCACCGTTCATGCTTACACCGGCGACCAGATGATCCTGGACGGCCCGCAGCGTAAGGGCGACCTGCGCCGCGCTCGTGCTGGTGCTCAGAACATCGTTCCTAACTCCACCGGCGCTGCCAAGGCTATCGGCCTGGTTATCCCCGAACTGAACGGCAAGCTGATCGGCTCCGCTCAGCGCGTTCCCGTTCCCACCGGCTCCACCACCATCTTGGTTGCTGTCGTTAAGGGCAAGGATGTCACCAAGGAAGCTATCAACGCTGCTATGAAGGCTGCTGCTTCCCAGAGCTTCGGCTACAACGAGGATCCGATCGTTTCTTCTGACGTTATCGGCATGAAGTACGGCTCCCTGTTCGATTCCACCCAGACCATGGTCGCTAAGATCGACGACGACACCTATCAGGTTCAGGTCGTTTCTTGGTACGACAACGAGAACTCCTACACCAGCCAGATGGTTCGTACCATTAAGTACTTCGCTGAGCTGTAATAGAGATCTTCCCAACAAAATAGCGTGAAATTAGCAGTTGGCAAAATGTTACTGCGTGCGCCGGGTTCCGGCGGGCAGCAGGCAACCCCTGTTGAGCAATAACAACTGCCAACGATTGCCGTAGGTACCCTGCGGCAGACTGAATACACGATAGAAAAGCCCCTTCCGGCTGTGAATGCAGCGGGAAGGGGCTTTTTGTATGAGAAATTTCAAATCAGTACTTCAAACAGACCGATCATCAGCGGCATGGTGAAGATTGACAAAAGCGTGCTGAGAACATACAGTGCGCTTGAATGTGCCGCATCACGATTGTACAGCTGAGCCATGGAAGTGACAGTTGCACAGGAGGGTGTGATGGCAGAGAGATAAACTGTCATCAAAATTGCCTTGCCATCGGAAATCCAACCTGCTGCATGTACCACCCGGAGCAATAAAAGAACAATTACAGGAACCACCAGCAGACGAAGCACAACAGGGAGGTAGTTCCGCAGTGTGCAAAACACCTTTTTCAGCGGGACCTCTGCGATTGCCATGCCGGCCAGCAGCATTCCCATAGGTCCAATCATATTTCCTACGCTGCTGAGTGTGCTCACGATTGGCGCTGGCAAAGAAATGTGTAACAGATACAAGAGCGCTCCTGCCACAATCGCAATCAGGTTGACATTGGTCAGAATCTTTTTCCATTCCAACTTGGTACTCCCTTGCAGGCAGGCGCTTGCGTGGGTCCAAAGTAAAATCAACTGCACGATGACAAAGGCGCAAGAGTATACAACATACTCACTGCCAAGTAAAGCTTGTACCAACGGAATAACCAATGCTGCCGCATTGCTGTAGATGATGTTGACTCTCTCGACTGCATCCAATTTCAGCGGCTTGCGTATCACTGTATCGAACGCCAGAAAGACAACGTGCATCCCCACGGCAATCGCCATCGAATACAGAAGCCCGGCACGAATTTCAGGAGTATCATCAATCTGAAACGCATTCAGAACTACGCAAGGCATAATCAGATACACAAAAACAACAGAGAGCACCTTGCTGTCAGAGGGCTTTAGCAATTTGGCCTTGACCACAATGTACCCCATCAGCAGGACAATGAATAGTTGAGCAATCTGCTCCATCAGCAAAAGACTAACTTCCATACAAATCCCTTCCTTCATCTTGTCCGCACTATCGTACTCTTTTAAAGCTCGATAGTCAATACGCAGCTTGATGGAAATTCCCGGGAAGATATGATAACCTTTTGACTGTGTGTATGCAGCCGAAATGAAGTTTGCCTATTCTGGCAAAAATATGATTTTTTGATATTTTAGATAAAAATCAGAAAAAACACTTATAAATATACCAAAAATATCTATACATCGTTTAAGGAAACTGCTAAGATATACGTAGAGCACCTTATGAAATCATAAAAGATAGTGAAAATGTGGGGGGGCTGTGTATGAAATACAGCGTGGTGATTCCGCTTTACAACAAGGAGCATTACATTGCCGGCACCCTGCGCTCCGTTCTGACACAGACATTCCCTGATTATGAAGTGATCGTGGTGGATGATGGTTCAACGGACCACTCTTTGCAGGCATGCAAAGAGGTGCGTTCGGATAAGATCCGGGTTGTGCAGCAGGTGAACCAGGGCGTATCTGCTGCACGCAACAAGGGCATTGAGCTGGCGGCGGGGGAGTACATCTGCTTTCTGGATGCTGATGATACCTGGCATCCGGATTATCTGCAAAATATCGAAACCATCGTGCAGAAATATCCCCAAAGTGATATCTTTGTTACGGCCTACCGTATTATCTACGCCAATGGCCGCTGCAAGGAATCACGCAGACTGCCGCAGGTGAATGGCTGTTTGCCTAGCTACTGGGAAACACTGGGCAAGGGTTATGACTTTGTCTGGACCTCCGCCACAACGGTGCGGCGCACGGCACTGTTGGCAGCGGGTGGGTTCCGGCTGGGTGAAAAAATCGGGCAAGATCTGGATCTTTGGGCGCGATTGGCGAGAAATAACCCGTGTGTTGCCTATGCCTCCCGTGTTTGCGTGGATTATAACCGTGGGGCAGAAGCCAACGCCAGAACACGGGTAAAAGTGGCCCACGCCAAGGCATTTATGCAGGATTTGGAAGAGGAACTGAAAAATCCGAACCATAGCAAAGCCGAGATTGCGGCGATCCAGAGAAAATACGATTTAAAGATGACAGTTTATATTTATACAAGCCTGATTGCAGGGCAGAAACACCAGGCAAAGCAGGCGCTGAGCAGTTGGAAAGGCAGACCGAACCTGCAAAATATTTTGCTGCGTGCGGGCCTTTGGTGCGCGGCACTGCTGCCGGCCAGCGTCAACGCGGCCGTCTACCAGGTGCGGCTGGCGCTGTTTTGAAATAGCATGATAGAAAAAATGAGTGTTTACCTTGTGCTTTGCCTGCTGCTTGCCTACCCGGCGCGCCTCTGCGTGTTGGCACGGCGGCAGGGCAGGAGCGCGCAGCGTGTAGCACTGGCCATGTCCTGTGTGGTGCTGTGGTTTTTTATGGCAATGCGGGCACAGACTGTTGGTGTGGATACCAAGTATTATGTCTGCATTTATCAACAATTCCCACAGATTTCGTGGAAAGAACTGTTTACCGCCCAGCTTTACCCAACGCCCCGCCGGACATGGGAATTGGACTTGGAACCTGGGTACCGCCTGCTGAATAAGCTCCTCAGCATTTATTTGCCTGCGCCACAGTGGATTACAGTGGCAAACAGTGCGCTGATTATAGCGCTGCTTTACCGCTGGCTGCGGCGGGAATCCCCCAATGCTATGCTGAGTATCTGGCTTTACCTTACGCTGGGTGTTTATCAGACAGAAATGAATGTGGCCCGCAATGCGATTGCAATTTTACTGGGTTATACGGCATTCCACTGGATCAAGGAGCGAAAACTTGTGCCGTACTTTTTGCAAATTCTGATGGCAGTATCGTTCCACAAAAGTGCAGTGGTCTTTCTGCCGCTGTATTGGTTGGTGAACCGGCGGTGGAAATATCGCCATGTGTTGTACTGTACCATGGCAGCTTGCATCTTGGGCGCAGCATATCCGGTTGTGGCGGGGCGCGTGGCAAATTTGCTGCCCTATGCGCTGGCAAAATATTTTACGAAGAGCAACAGCAGAATGGAATCCATTGCGGTTGGTGCGTTTTATGCTCTGCTGGTTGCCTTTGTTCTTTACAAAATGACACCAGAGGAATGCAAAAAGCTGGAATCCAAGGAACCGCAGGGACTATTTCTCACAATGGCGGCACTTTCACTGTACGGGCTGAACCTTGGGCTAGCCTCTGCGGCGCGGATGGCTGCGTTGTTTGGGCCGTACCTGATCGTATTGCTTCCACGCATGCTGGAGTATATAAACTGCCCGCGCAGACGGGCTGCGACAATCCAATGGTTGGCAGTGGCGGCGGGCCTCCAATATGTTTTGCGGCTGCTGATAAATAATATTGGCGGGACGATGCCGTATCAGTTTTTCTGGGCAGCATAGTTCTGGTATGGAGAAAATATTTTGAGTATCGTTTTTCTACTTAGTGTAATATTAAAAGGGCTTGGTGCAGTGCTGGAAGTGCTGCTGCAGGTTATGATCACCCGGATGCTGGGCCTTGCGGGATACGGAACTTACTCTACCTGGGTCAGTGCGGCGGATCTTGTGTACTGGGTATTGTTTTCCGGTATTACGAAATGCAATACTTTTTACTTATCAAATAAGGGAACAGAGCTGCGCCGGTTCAAGGCAAAATATTACAGCTGTTATGTGCTGCCAGTCCTGACGACATTAGCGTTGGTACTGGCATTGGAAAAAGGACGGGGCGGTTACACGGTCATAGCACTGATTACCGGGATGGAACTTCTGGTAATGGACCATAGCAGCACAATGATGGCGCAAGGCCAGCCGGGATCTGCCTTATTCGGAGAGTATGTGCTGGGAAGACTGTTCCTTGTATTGGGAACACTGGTTTTATATAAAACGGAAAGACTCTCGCTTGGCACACTGCTGGCGCTGTATGTGATACAATACGCGGGAATCCTGGTGCTTTTCCTGATAAAGCGGGACAGAGAACCCCGGAGGGATATCTCGAAGGAACTTTCTTTGCGCAAATGGGGGAGCTATCAACGGGCGGATCTGATACAGGCGTTGATTTCGCAAATGCCAATCCTTTTGCAGTACTTTTTCACAGGCGCGTTTGAAGCGGGAATTGTCAGTGTAGTGCTGATGGTAAAAAAGCTTGTCAACTTCATCTCTGGTCCAACAGCAAAAGTGTTTCTGCCAGAATTTTCGCGCATGTATCATGCAGGGGATAAAGCGGGAATCAAGCAGTGCTATGCGTCCATTATGCGGATTCAAATGTTATTTGCCGGCAGTATGGCAGTTGTGCTGGTGGGCTATCCGCAGGTGCTGCTGTCAATTCTGGCGGAAGAGCTGTTGCCTTACACCAAACAGTTTGTTGGGTGTGCGCTGGTGTTTATTTTGATTGCGACACTTGGACCCTGCAGCGGGGTGCTGCAAATGACGGGGAACGAAAAGAAAGATAACCTGTATCGCGAAGCTGCACTGGGGGTTATGCTGGTGCTGCTGTTTGTTATGCGGGGCAGCCGGTTGGTGATGCTGTATGCACTTTGCGTGCAGGCGCTGCTGGAAGGGGTGGTGAAATACTGGTATGTCTGCCGCTGGATGCAGGGGAGTGCCGTTAAGCTGAAGACTTACTGTATATGGTGGAGCGTACCGGCTGCAGTAATTGCGGGCGGCTGCTTGCTGCATTTGCAGCATTCTGCACTGGCGATGCTATTGGCGGCGGGGGGGACATTTGCTTTTGGCTTGGTGTGCGAACTGCGGCCCGGAGGGTGCTTGCATGGATATTGGGAAGGACTAAAAAAGAAGTTTGAAAAAACTTGAAAGAAATTTTGAAAAAGGTGTTGACTTTAGGCGAAAGTGTGGTATTATAAATAAGCTGTCGCGCAAGACAGCAGCTCTTCAAAAGCC
>OLQU01001136.1_pt1 | contig 19231 bp, 9 predicted proteins | sample 1672271 | NCBI WGS metagenome assembly OLQU01 (sample SAMEA3136666, study PRJEB25190) | human gut metagenome | biome: human gut; feature: human-associated habitat; material: faeces | place: Austria | collected 2013 | reverse complement strand
CTTTCAGATAAACAGTTTTATTTTTTTAACTGTCTACCTAAAAGGGAGCATACCAAAGAAGCGCAGAACTCAATATCATGAGAAATCATAAAAACAGTTACGCCCTGCTCTTTGAGTAATGCCAGTATTCCGGCAAATTCTTTTTTAAAATAGCTGTCAAGTCCTTTGGTCGGTTCATCCATCAACAAAAGCTTTGGCCGCAATAACAAAATCTTAGCCAGGGCAAGCCTCTGCTGCTCTCCCCCGCTTAAGTCATACGGATGACGATGCAGTAATTCTTCCAAATGTGTTACTTTAATGATTCCTTCCACCGCATCCTTTTTATCCATGGCAAGCTGATATTCTTCATCCTTTTTCTCTTTTACACCGCCTACCATTTCAAACAGTTCTAATTCCACACTTTTCTTTACAAAAAGAGACTGCGGGTTTTGCGGCAGTACTCCAAGAAAATTGCGGAACAGTTCTTTATCGCTGTAACGACGGATATCCTTACCTTCTAAAAGTACTTTTCCACGATATGGCTTTCTCAAACGGCTCAAAAGTGAAAGTGTTGTTGACTTCCCGGTTCCATTTCCTCCAAGCAATGCAAAGAATTCTCCTCTTTTTAAGGAAAAGCTTAGTCCCTTTACGACATCCGGCAGTTCTTTATCATAGCGGAACCACAGATCATCACACGCTAAGATGATATCTTCTTTTTTCTCTTTAAACTTTTCTGTAAACTTTTCTGTAATCTTAGAAAAAGAAGATTTTCCTTTTTGGGAATCACTCTCTTTTCTATATGAAGAAGATGCATTTGCTGGTGAAATGCCTTTTTTCTTACAAACTATATCCAGCCACTTTCGCCCGTCACGAACAGTAATCGGGCAGGGCTGCTCTGACTCTACTTTGGCATAAACCTGCATCGGTACCGGCATAGCTAAAAACATCTCATGATTGCGCTTCTTTAATTCTTCTCCGATTTCCGGCGGTGTGCCAACACATAAAATCTGCCCTTCATCCATGACCACTACCCTGTCAGCAGAAGGAAATACTTCCTCTAAACGATGTTCCGTAAGAATAATTGTCGTTCCAAGATCACGATTAATCTTCTTTACTGTTTCCAAAAAATCAGAAGCTGCAATCGGATCAAGCTGAGAGGTCGGCTCATCAAGAATCAGCATATCCGGATGCATGGCCATGATAGATGCCAGATTCAAAAGCTGTTTCTGTCCTCCAGAAAGTTCCGATACATTTTTATAAAACCAGTCCTGAATCCCAAAATAACTTGCCATTTCCGCTACCCGGATACGGATATCTGCGTTACTGTATCCAAGGCTTTCCAAACCAAATGCCAGCTCATGCCACACTTTATCTGTCACGATCTGATTATCCGGATTCTGTAATACATAGCCAATCCTCTGACTCTGCTCCCGGTTACTCATCTCCCCGATTGATACTCCCTGAAAAAGAATCTCTCCTTTTCGCTTTCCATGTGGCGTTAGGGGAGTCTTTAAATGTGTCAGAAGTGTACTCTTTCCACATCCACTCTTTCCGCAAAGAACAAGGAATTCCCCGTCCTCCACCTGCAAAGAAACATGATTTAGCGCCCTCTTTTTTTCTTCTGGATAAGCAAAACACAAATCATTGATTTCTAATATACTATTTTTCTTTTCTGACAAACCATTCGCTGTCACCCTGCACCTCCAAACTTGCTTTTTATCTCCTGTATATACGGCTATTCAACTTCCCACAAACGGTACCCAGCCGGTGATGCACTTTCTACCTGTCCTCTTCTCGCCTTCCACATCCTTCGGTCTAAAATCTCCATCGCTGCTGGCATGATACTAAACAATAAAAAAGCGGCAAAGACAAGCAGGCTGCCTGCTGTAAAGGGTACTCCCTTTACAACGATCCGAGGATTATAAGAACAAAATGCATACCCCTTTGAAAAGCCCCATATCGCTGCTCCGAATGTAATGATCATAAAAATAAGGCACAAAAAATCCCTTTTATCGAAATGATATAAAGAAAAGGCGGTTCTGCCCTTCTCTCCATATCCCCGGCACTTCATTGAATCCGATGTTTCAATCGCATTCTCCAAAGACCAGGTAACCAGAATCGAAAAAATTGTAATTCCATGCTTTGCTCTCTTAATAAGGCTCCCATTCTCTACACTTCGCCCGACACACTTTTGCCCATCAGAAATAACAGATGCTTCTTTGATAAACTTCGGTACAAAGCGAAGGCACATGGAAAGTACTAAAGAAAGTGCCGGGATGATTCTTCCAAAAAGATAAATAAACTTATCTGATGTCATAACAACTGTGTAGCAGGAAAACCATACAAGAGTACATACCAGCATCACTGCCATCACAAGACCGTACACACAACTTTCTAATGTAAACGGATTTCCATTATGAAGATATCCTATAATCGTTACTCCATAATGATTAAACATCGGATTAATTAGGGCAACAATGATCATCATCGGTAATGAGAAGAGCAGATTAAACTTTACTGTCTTTTTCCATCCTTTTAAAACAACGGAATACGCAACAGCGCATATAAATGAAATTGCCAGAATCACAGGATGAACAACAAACATCGTCACCCCGATCGTTCCGCAAAAATACAGCATATTTAAAACAGGATGATATGTCGAAAATGTATCTTTCATCTAAATCAAATCTCCATTACATCAAATTTCTATTATATTAAATCTTTATTATATCAAATCTCTATTTCATACATCCTTAATACATCGAATTATCTCCAACATCCTTACCAAGATTACATGTATAAACCCAGTTGATCACATCGCCGTCCTGTACCGTATACTTACTGCATCCGTAGTTAGGAAACCAGCCATTTACGTTATACATCCATCCGGAAAGCTGTCCGCAGTCGAATTCATACAGATTATTAATTCCTTCCACATAAGCTGAATTATAAGCCGGTGTAAAAGAAGACTCCATCTGGATTCCTGCATCCTTACATACACGCTGTAATACGTCATGTACAGACTCTCCTTCCGTAAATTCTACCTCGGAAGCTGCCAGAATCCATCCATCAGAAGGAACAAATTCTTCCTTGCCACTTTTTAAATCACTCATGTTATTAAGAATCGTCGCGCAGCTGATCGAAATCGTACACGTATGGGAAGAACCTGAAACTTCTTCATCGTTTGCAACATCCTGCTTGCCGGAAGAACCAGAAGAAGAAGCTCCTCCATCAGAAACATCTCCACTTCCTGAACTTCCTTCTTCGTTATAAGAATTCTCTCCTGAATTCCCCGATTCATCACTTCCTTCCGATTCACTGTTCGTTGTTCCGTTTTCTGCCTTATTCGCTGCGCTTGCTCCTTTATTTTGCTGTTCTGTAATACCTCCGATAATATAACAATCTCCGTCCAGAGAAGTTACGCTCATTTTTAAAGAAGTGGTTCCTTTCTGTGGCTTTGTATCCTTTTTGGCAGCAGTCGTTGCTTCCTTCACCTTATCAGACGAATCCTTCTGTGATGCAGATGTATCCTTTTTCTTGGAAGAATCCTCTTCTGCCTGTGCTGTTACCACAACATCGCTCATCCTTGCAAGCTTTCCAGACTGCTCTTTTACAAGATATGCAGAATTGGACTGCCACGCTTCCGGAAGCTGTACCTCAAGATCCGGTACACAGATCAGCCCTTTCCCGTACATTGTCATCTTCAATGCATCATTTGCATTGTTTGCCTGCTTCTTTAAATCATCAAGACCTTTCTCTGAAAAATCAATCTTCAAATTCTGATCTGCTGGATTCTGAATCTTTGAACAGTCATACGTCCAGATATATGTAATTCCATCATCTGTTGTCCCTTTAAACTGTACCTTTTTATTGTCTCCTGCAACGGTCTTAAACTGTTCCTTCGTAATAATTCCATCCTCCGGAATCTCATTCATATCCGCAAGTGTTGCTGTCTTGCCGGACTTTTTACCGGAAGAACTTCCTCCATTACCGGACTTTCCACAACCGGTTGAAACAATCAATAACATACTCATAAGCAGTGCCAGAACGACACGCATAAATCCCTTTTTCTTCATAAATACTTTTTCCCTTTCTTTGTATATCCTTAGCTTTAACTCTGCTCACTATACACCTTATTTTTCTTTAAAAAACAGATTATCTTTTTAATCTATTCCTTATCTCCGCCTTTTTGAAAATTGCGTAATGCACTTGCAATCCTATGACGCTTTTTATATAAAATGAAAGCAATAATCACTACCACTGCAATAGCGCAAATCCTTTTGACTATATAAAATATCCCTAAACCAGCCACAATCTTTGAGGTATCATTATCCTTTTCGGCTGTGGTGTCCGCTTCCGCTGCATCTGTCTCATCCGCCGCATAAGTATCCGGTACGTAATCCTCTCCGCTAAAGTTCCAGCTTCCTGTCGTTGCCTCTACTGCCGTATCTTTCTTCTTCGCTGTCGTTCCTGTTGCACTCTTTGACGCAGTACTTCCCGTACCTGTACCGGAAGTGCTTCCGGAAGAAAGTGTCTTTGTCGTTCCCGAAGCAGTTGGTGTTCCACTTCCTGTACTTACTGAACGATTCGTTGTTCCCGATGTCGGTGTTGTAATTCTTTTTGTCTGACTTCTTGCTGCTGTAGTTGTTGTTGTCTTTTTGGCGGTTGTCGCTGTTGCCGGTGCAGTCACCACGACCTTACAGGTTGCTTTCTTTCCACTTCCGTCCTTTGCCTTTACTGTAATTGTCGCTGTTCCTGCTTTCTTTCCTGTCACCTTTCCCTTTGCATTTACCGTTGCAATCTTTTTATTAGAAGAAGACCATTTCACTGACTTCTTCGTGGCATTTGACGGAGAAACCGTCGCTTTTAACGTCTTGCTCTTTCCTTTTGTAAGATAAATCGTACTATAATTTAATCCCACTTTTATTACCTTTACTTTAGAAGCTGCCGGTTTTGTTTCTGTCTTTTTTGCTGTCGTTGAAGAAGAATTTCCTCCACTATTACTCCCCGTATCAATCGTCGGACTGACTACCGGCTTCGTTCCTGCCGAAATAGCCACATCACTCATATCATAAAGAAATGTCTCTCCATCCAAAAATCTACGGTAAGCAACTGTTGCATACAATCCCTGTTCCGTTGCCATTCCATCGATAATGCCACCGGCACCGCCACCATTATTCCCGGCATCAGCAGCTACATGCATAAATCCCCCTTCTGGCATATAATACTGGAATAATCCTGTCATCGGCCATTTCCCATTCTTAATAAAACGGGCATCTTCTCCACAATCTATTCCCACACCGCAAAGAGCTGTGATAATCTGTGCCACACTTTCCGAAGTTTCTGTATTCATCGTGCCAAAACCACCACTGGAAAGCTGATTCTTTTCTATCCATGCAAGTCCCTTGTCAATTGCCTCTGTAACATTCTCATATCCATCTTTATTATAATAAGAAGCCAGCGCCTGCATCGCCATTCCTGTCATATCGGAATCTCCGGTTGTTCCCATCAATGTCCAGCCACCATCCTGACACTGCATCCCTACAACCTTCTTAACAAGTAACTCCTCTGAGTTTTGCTGCACTGCAGAAGGGTCTTCTGGAATCTCATATGCCGGATTACTCTTTAATGCGATCAAAGCCCAAATCGTGCCGTTATTCCCCTGTCTGCTTACATTCTCATAATCTGACAGATACGCTAACAGATTATGTCCCATCACATCTCTTGCATCGACACCAATCGCTGTTAATGCAAGTATAAGCTTTGAATAATCTGAATACTTTGCTCTTGTAATCTGCCAGTCCTTACTCTCACAGTATGCGATCACATTACTATAAAAAAGATTTATATAAGATTCCGGCACATACAGCCCACTCCTTTTTAAACCAATAACATTCCATATGCTACTGTAATCCGGCTTCGTATCTTTACTTAAGATATAGCTTCTTACCTTAGATAAAACCGTATCAATATCCGGACTTAAGACTTCCGCCTCTGCTTCCGTCTGCACTGCCACTCCTGATTCATCAGACTGTCCCTGTGCCGCATCTTCCTCTGCACCCCAAGCATAAAAACCATAACTTCTTCCAAGCTGCAAATTCTTACGGACAATCTTTCTCTCTTTTTTTGTTAATGTCTGCTCTTGTGTACTTTCCTGTACATCTGCCTCTGTACTTGCTGATGCATCTGCATCTTCCCTGGTCTGCTGCTCCTCCTCTTCCGAAGACTCCGTCTCCTCCCTTTCTGATGTCTCACTTTCTGACGTCTCACTTTCTGACATAGAAAAATCGCCTGTACTCTCTGCAGCAGAAGCTGCCGCGGCCGGTTCTGCCCCATTATCTGCCGCATATGCATAGTATGGAACTATAAATGCCACAAGCAGAGCAAAAAGTACAAGCGATATACATTTTCTTTTTAACCTTTGATACATCTTGTTCATTCTACCCTCTCCTTCACTCATTTTACAAAATATCCAAGAGAAATTGAGAGTTTTCCGTAGAAAAGAAAGGCCCATGCATTAGGTGCACAGGCCAAATACTTTTATAAAACTGTTACATTCTCTAGCCCAGATATTTGTTTTCATTCTAAAATCAAATGGCTGGCAATTCAGAATGAAAATAAGGAGCGTTCCCTAAGTGAGCCTGAGAAGCAAGCCATGTACATATTATAACATAGACTTTTAAAAAAATATGCCAACCAGACGGGTGTATTTGCTTCATTTTAGGAAATTAAGCGGGTGAAATTGTCCTACAATTACTTCACCTTCATTTTCTTTACATTTGAGTAATTACCGTAATAAGTTGTTCCTCCTGCTTTACGATAAGTACGAATCTTGAAGTAATAAGTTTTCTTTTTCTTTAGCTTTCCGGCTTTATAAGTCACTGTCTTATTTTTGGTAATTGTCTTCACTTTCTTATAGCCGCTGTTTTTCTTCATGGACTGGTATACTTCGTAACCAGTTGCATTTTTTATTTTCTTCCATGTAAGCTTCGCCTGATTCTTTTTCAGCTTCTTAATGGATTTTATAGATGTTTTAGATGGGGTGTATTTCTTTTTCAGAGCTTCCTGCTGAGCTTTCTTTTTCGCGGCTTCTTCTGCCTTTTTCTTTGCCTCATCCTGGGTTTTCTTTTCAGCTTTCAGACTGACAATTTTCTTCTCAGCATCAGTTAATACTTTTAATGTATCTGCAGAAATAAGTTCCTTTTGTTCACTGGTTAACGCATTATAAGACTTTCTTGCCTCTGCTATCTGAGATTCTTTAGATAAATCTACTGTACCGATAGCGTTAATGGTTTTTGTCACACTTTCAGCAAATTTTGCATTATATTCTGCTCCCCACTGAAGAATTTCTTTCTCTGACGGAAGTGCAGAAAATACTTCTTTCATTTTCTTTTCTGTTGTATTCCAGTCAATCACTGCATTATATGCTTTCTGATAAGCCTGTTTATAACCATGTTCGTCACAGCTTGCTTTATACTTTAGCATTACTGCAAGTCGTTTTGTAATCGCATCCCTATCCGGTAATTTCAAATAATTGTTATCTTCTTCATCTGCAGGTTTTTCTCCGAGGTCTCTTCCATAACCGTAAAGCGTAAACTGCAAACGAATGATGTCTCCATCTTTTGGTTTTACTAAGGACATTCCTGTCGGAAATACATTGTTTACCGTATACATCCAACCAGACATATTACAATACGCGAATTCTCCCAATGCAAAATGTCCACTTTCATTGCCATAATCATTTCCGTCATTTACTGCGTTCGTAGGAATCGGAATAAGGTCTCCCGCATTATTTTTTATCGGCTGAAGCTGTCCGTCAGAAATAATAGATGGGATTCTGACCTTTCCAGTATCTCCATTATAAATCTGTTCAAGATAAAATCCATCTTGTATCTTTCCCTTATTTTCGTAACCATATCCTTCTTGTGTAAGTACTCTATCCACTACAGATGCAATATTATCTGTATCATAAATATCTACCTGACATGGCTCTATTAAATACCCCTGTCCAATCGTAAAACGTTCAATTGAAAATGTAACGGTACCTGTTTTTTCTGCTGCTTTTACATCCTTTTGAAAAAAGAATATACATGCTATCACAAATGCAAATGTCAGCATTGTCAGCAAATATTTTTTGTTTTTCTGCATTCGGTCTCACCTCTCACTTTATAAAGTACTGCAATTACCTTTCAGTTATCACTATAGTACCCTATTACAGAACAGGAACTGCTCCATCTAAGCAGTCCCTGCTCCTCATATCATCTGATATTTACTTCTTAATTGTAACTGTTTTTGCCTGACCTTTTCCTTTAAATACTTTTTTATAAGCTTTGTATTTTTTAGAAGGGACTTTAATGACTGCTTTTTTATTAATGCCCTTAAATGCTTTTGCCCCTACCTTTTTAATAATACTACTCTGTACAGTAATCTTCTTTAAATTCTTACATCCATAGAATGCTTTCTTTCCAATTGTTCTAACATTCTTTCCAACTACTACTGTTTTTATTTTCTTATTATTTTTAAATGCATTATCTGCGATAGCAGTTACTTTGTATACCTGATTGCCTGATTTTACTGTTGCCGGAATTGTAATCTTTGCTACCTTTTTCTTTTTAGTTCCTTTATAAGAAACTGTTTTTGCTTTTACGTTTGTTACAACAAAAATATTGGTTCCTACTGTAAGTTTTGTTCCCTTCTTAACCGTCTTAGTTGTAGGCTGTGAAGGGTTTGTTGGGTTTGCTGGCTCTTTCTCTGCTTCTTTTACTGTTACCTTTACGTTCTTTTCCTTACCGGTATCCATTGCTTTTACGGTGATATCTGCTGTTCCAAGTTTCAGACCACTTACGGTTCCATCTTCTTTTACAGAAGCAATCGTATCATCAGAAGAAGTGTACACTAATGTTTTATTAGTAGCATCTTCCGGTGTTATAGAAGCCTGTAATTTCATTGTTTTTCCTAAAGTTACATTTAATGTTCCTGGGACTGTGATATCAGAGGTTACAGTCATGTTGAAAGCTAAATCTGGATTTTCTGTGTTCTGGTACCATACAGTTTCTTCTACACCATCATTAGCATTTAAGGCATCTACTACTGTACGGTCTTTGAACTGGGCTTCTGTCTGACCAATTGTTCCTTTTGGAGATACTATCTCAGAAGAATCCGTTTTAAAATAAACATTTGTATATTTATTACTCTCATTAAAAATAATATTGCCAGAAGCACTATTTACATTACCTAAATTATAACTATTAGAAACCGTTGTACCTGTATACTTACTACCTCCAGTAATTTTTGCAATAGCATCTACATTATCATCTTTAGAAACTATATTACCCCTATTATAACAATTATCTATAGCAGATGCTGTCCAGGCAGCATAACTTGTTTTGCAGGCAAGAATTCCTGCTACATAGCTATCACCCGTTACATCTCCATTATTTATGCAATTACTCACATTTCCACCGTTTATATTTCCATTTTTGTTTGTTTGAGATACAGAAGTAATTCCACTAACATTTGTTGTTCCTGTAACCGATGCGTTATTTATGGATTCTTCGATTATATTCCAACTAAATCCAGCTATACCAGCAACAGCACTTACGCCTTCAACGGTTGTTCCCTCTTGTGTGACAGCACCTTTAAAAATACTTTCGCTTGCATTATACTGCTCTTTATAATAACCTATTACCCCACCAATAGAATTTCTTCCTTTTACAGAACCTTGTACTCTTACATTTTGTATTGCATTTGCCTGTTCCTTTTTTTTATTTGAAGAACTTGCCCCCTGCATATAACCACATAAAAGACCTACTCTGTCATTAGCACCCGCATTTACCTCTGACTTTTCTACCTGACAGTTTGTAATTTTACCCGCCTCTATATTTCCTAACATTGCTCCTGCTCTTGGAGAACTATTATTCGCAGTAATCTTAGCATTCTTTACCTTACAGTTTTCAATATTAATATTTACTCCATAACTAACCAATGCCCCTGTTCCCCCCAATGTGTTAGGCACATTATTCTTAGTGTTGGTCACCTCTATATCGGCATTTTCAATCGTTACATTTTTTATAACTGCAGGTGTAATATTATAAGTTCCATCCTCCTTTTCGACTGATATTCCCTTGACCACTCCAAAAAGACCTGCTTTTATATAATTTGCATCTTCTATTTCTGATTCCTTTAAATTATAGATTGTATGGCCTTGGCCATCAAACTCACCATTAAATTCATATCCGTTTCCTATTGGAGTCCACTGTTCATTATTAAGGTCTATATCTTTTCCAAGTTTAATTTTACATTCTGAAAAAATATCTTCATTTTTATTTACAAGTTCTGCTAATCCCCTTAATTGTGCAGCCGTAGTAATTGTAAATTCTGTCTGTCCTTCTGTACGATTATCATACCAGGAAGTATCTACAGCGTCTGCTGCTTTTGCCTCTATCGTAATATTATTGCCAATCAATGTTCCCACTGGTGTAAATGGTGTAAATGCCATTGTACCTGCCATACATACTGCAAGTATTCTTGAATAAAACTTTCTCATTTTCTTTCCTTTCCGATACTTTCATAGCTTTGCCTTATTTTACAGTAACTTTACAATACCGGACAAGCCCATTACAGCTTACCCTTATCTTTGTTTTTCCTTTTTTCTTTCCTACCACCTTCCCTTTTTTGGTTACAGATGCAATCTTTGTATCTAAACTTTTATATTGTATCTTTCTTTTAGGGGATGCCACACTTTTTATCTGCACCGCTTTCCCCTTTTTGATAGTGATACTCTTTTTCTTAAGTTTCAACTGAACCTTCTTAATCACAAGATTATATTTATATCTCTTTCCTTTATAAGAAGCTGTGATTGTAACTTTTCCTGCTTTCTTTACGGTCAGCTTTCCGTTTTTAGATACTGCCGCTATTGTCCGTTTACTTGATTTCCACTTTATCTTTTCCGCCTTAACTGCCTTATTATTTACGAATAGTGCCAGAGAATACGTCTGTTTCTTTCCGTTAAAATAAATTGTTTTTTTCAAAGATTTTTTCTTCAAAACAATCTTTTTATAAGAAGTCTTCTTGGTCTCTGTCTTTTTCGCCGGCTGCGGCTGTGCCGGTTTTAATGGCTGTTTCTGCAGGGATTCTATCTGGCTCTCTGCAGCCTCTAATACTGAAAGATTATCTACCAGATTTTTCTGTGCATCTGTCAGTCCGTCATAGGCACGTCTTGCTGCTTCTACCTTTTCTTTATCGGATAAAGTAACTTTTTTCAGTGCATTAATCTGTGTGATTACGGTATTGGCAAATTCCTGATTTTCCTGTACTTTTTTCAGAGAAAGGATTTCCTTTTCCTCTTCAAGCAACGTCTCATAATTTGTCACGCGGTATGGGTTTTCCAGTGCATCATATGCCTTTCTTGCCACTTTTACTGCTACCTCATCTGACAGATCTGAAATGATTGAAGCATCGTCAATCTTCTTTACGACCTCCTCTGTTTTTTCCTGCTGTGCAAGTAGCTGCTGGTATGTATCCGCTGCCTCAGAAAGCCGTTCTTTTATCTCGTCAGGAAGAAGCTTCTTCGCATCTTCTGACAGCATATCATAAGCATCTTTTACTTCCTGATAAGATTCTGCACCTGTTATGGTAACATCTCCCATCTGCTCTGTTCCATATACCACTTCCTGCACATTATCAAACTCTGCCTGCCATACAGAAAAAGCTTCTTCCGCCTGCTGTAACAGGGCATATTCTTCTGTAACTGTCAGTTTATCTTCCTCTGTGAGAAGCTCGTACAGTATCTCTGCACGTTCTATCACTGCCTGTTCTTCTATACCGAAGCCTGTGATTTCTCCCACTGCCTGTTTAAATTCTTCAACAGAAGCTTCTGTTTTCTCAGACAGTTCATACTGGACAAGGGCTGTCTTTGCCGCTGATAAGTCCATATAATTAGAAAGCATAAGCCTAAAATATGCATATTCCTGCTCTTTTTCTTTTATATAGTTTTCCGCCTTTTGCACTGCCTCTCTTACAGCATCGGCATTCTCAGCAGTGATGTCCGCACTTTCTCCATATGCAGTATCAATCTGACCAATCTCATAAGAAGCCTTATCTACGACATCATATATGATATTCTCATGCTGAAGGTTCGCATAAATCTTTTCTCCATCTTCTAACTGTATGTAGTTAGAAACCATTCTTTTTGCCTCGTCATTCTCTAATGCATCGTAGGCAGTTCTTGCCTGTCTTAAATCATCTGCACTGTTTGCTGTAACTCTTCCTATCTTGTCAATTAGGTCTGAGACCTTGTGCGCCGCCTCTTTGTTCTCTTCCTGCTGCTGTAACTTTTTAAGACCGTCTTCCTGCTCCTTTAACTTATCAATATTTGTAACAAAAGTTTTCTGGCTGTCTGTCAGACTCTCATAGGCAGCTCTGACGGATTCAATATCTTCCTCAGAATCCAAAGTCACAATCTCCCCAAGTGCCTTTATCGCCTGCACGACATTATCGGCAGTCTTGGCATCTTTTAGCTTTGTCTCTGCTTTAGATAAGATCTGGAACGCTTTCTGTACTGCATCTTCCTTCTTCTGCTGTTCATTCAGGAAATCATATGCCTTTCTGGCTCTCTCTATCTTTGCCGTCTTTGTCAGGTTGACTTTTCCTATCTTTTCTGTCTTTTCAAGGAATGTGTCGATTCCATTCACATACTGATGTGCTTTATCAAGCACATCTGCATTAGTCACATAGTGGAACAGGCGCTTCTCCTTTAATACATCATACTGTTTCTTGATGGAATCCAGTTTTGTCTTATCCTTATAACTGTAGGAAGAAATCGAGTCAATTGCTTTTATAACAGCATTCACCTGTTCTCTTTCTTTAGCAGTTCCAAGAAATACTCCCGGCTTCACACTCTCGTCCACTGCATACATTGCTTCCTGAAGGGCATAATAGGCATCTCCATGCTCTGAAGTAACATTGTTCTCATCCGCATATTTTTCTGCCTCCTCATATGCTTTTTGTAATGCCTCCCGCTTTGTGCCCTCCGTAATCGTTCCTGCAAGCAGTTTTTCTGCTTTATCAAGAAGCTTCTTATATCTTGATGGTGTCAGATAATATCTTGTGTACACATTTGAACCATTGTACAGGTCTCCCACTGCAATAACCGCATCTTTATTCCAGCCTCCCTGGGAAGGATTCTCCGGAGAGTAGAACCAGCCTCCGGTACTTAACTGATATTTTTCTAAAACACTTACCGGGTCAGCTCCATTCCGTCCTTTCCATTCATTTTTCCCAGTATCAATTCCTATAGCAGTCAGCCCTGTCACCATACAGGCATGTGACATAATATTCCGATTCGTATAATAAAAGTTCTCAAAAACCCCTGTCACATCAATTCCATTCATATCCGTAGTCTTCTGTATCTGAATATCCTTCACTGACTGGATTAATTTTGCATACTCTTTGTCCGTAAACGTATCTTTATACAATGACGTCGCATATAAAGCCCAGCCTCTCATATCCAAATCAAATGTTTCAGAAAGAGCCTGCTTCTTTACGATTTCCACTGTTTCCTTTGGAACGGGCGCCCCCGCCGCCTGAAGTGCTGATAACGCCCATATATTAGCCGAGTACATCCCAAAATCACCACTATTGTTAAATTCCTGTAATTTCTTTACATAATTTACTCCCAGATAATCATACGGATTCTCTCCTGACATAACCAGTTCCAAAATGACCGCTGAATAATCTGTAGATTGACTAAAATTCTTTTTCAGCACATTATAGCCAAGCATACCATTTAGATACTTTTCTCCTAAAGCGGCCGCTCCAAATGTCTTCCAATAATCAGCTCCTTCTTGCTGAGTAAGATACTTGACATACCCGTTTTTCTCCATTTTTTTAATCATGTCAGATGCACGCTGCTTTGTTTCCGACGATATTCCTTCTTCTTTTTCTCCGACAAAATATGCAGAATAACTGACAGATTTTCCATTTTGGGAAGTCACCTCCCATTGAATCTCTCTTACACCTTTCTCTGCCTCTAACTCATATTTTCCACTTTGTGTTATCGTATCTTTTAACTGCCGGTCTTCATATATTCTTACTGTAGTCCCGTTCATTGTCTCATAAGAGAACTTTATCTTTCCCGAAGATTCTTTCATTTTCACATAATATTCTCTGGTTATTGGCGTATACTTTTCTTCCATCGTGCCTCCGGAAATCACTTCCAGATTCTTCAAATCAGTACCGCCCGCACTCCATTTGATATAGATTCTCTCTGTATCAGTCTGTTTTCCATCAGCAGAAGTCACTTTCACATCAAAATAATCTTGTGCACTACTCAAATGCTTAAAATATCCACCAAGCAATTCCGAACTATTATCCACCCATACTGATGCTCCAGAATCTGCCGGTACTGCATTTATCCAAATATATGGTTCATCTGCTTTCATGGAAATCTCCTTATAGGTCTTTCCATCGGCATTCGTCTTTTCATTTACCGGAATATTAGCGAATAATCCCTTTCCTTCTCCCATATTGTAGGCAGCCTGATAACATTCTATTTTTTTTAGTGATGCATCGGAACTTTTTGTTATCTTATAATCTTCATCGCCATCCCAATATAATATATATATATATGAAGTTCCGTTTACATCTCTATCTCTTACTTTTTTCGCCTGGTCAGGGCTGGTTCCTGACAAAAAAATAATATTTATCCCTTTCCTTAACTTTAACTCCGGACTCTTTTCCGTCTGATGAACCTGATACCATTCTCCCCCATTAATGCATACCATTTTTGACTTATTCCGATAAAAATGGTAATTATAATAAATCATCTGCCTCTCACTATAGTCATTCACAGATGTTATATCTGGCAAGTCCGGAGACAATGCATAAGTATTTGTGTTTTCCTGTTCAGGATAATTATTGTCATAAGACATCCGTATGGAATGAATATCTGACGGAACTTCTATTACATCCCTATCTTCTAACTTATAATTTTTTAATCCAAAAATGCGTTTTCCCGTACTCCAAGTTAATTTGTCCGAAAACTTATCTATCTTTTTTGTTTGTTTATCACTCCCATCATACAAATCGATGTGATCCCTTACTCCTTTCATCGATGTGTCGGTCCAGTCATCATAATCTTCGTTATTACGATCGGTAACTTCTGTAATAATAGTACAATGTGTCTCCTCGTTCTTGTCACATACTATCACGTCAAAAACCTGAGCTCTGAAAACTGGAAAGCTATCTTCTGTATGAAATACATTGCCTTCTTCTCGTATATACTGTGGATATTTAGATAAACTCTCCCCTTTATTGAGTGAAAAAGTGCCATATGTTGTATTTTCTGGAAGACAGTATGCCAATTCTGTGTTGATACTTTCTTTTGTTATTTTCTTTCCATTCTCCCACTGCCGCATCTCCGATATATATGCCGTATCTGAAGAAAGCGTGCCAGAAAATCCATAGTACCAAAAAGTCCCCCCTGAATAAGCATCTCCACTAACTCCCACCGTCTCAGAAAGCACTTCATTTTGAACATAAATATTATTTTCCTCATCAATCGGAGTGCATCTCCAGATTAATTCTCCTCCATACGGTCCATTTTTCCGAATCATATATAATTCTTTAAATACATTTTTTGTAGATGTATTAGTATTCTCCTGTGCCGAAACAGCTACAGGCACTGCTGCTATAAAAAGGAAGCATATGATTATGCTCAACAGATATTTTTCTATTATTTTTTTCATTACCTCTCCCGTCCACTTAAACGCTATATTTCTATATAGAGAACAGAGCTGCAACACCATCTTCCCAGTGCTACAGCCCCTTCTCTCATTTTATGTTATTATTATGTAACTTTTAATAGTCCATATAAGTATAGGTTACTTTTACCGACTGAATATTAGAAGCTAAGTAGTTCGTAGCATAATTTTGTGCAGAAACATATTTTTCTGCCCCGTCATCCTTAATTGAAACTTCCCAGTAATAATATCTTGTTTTACCAGAATCAAGTTTTTTAGAATCGCTCTTTGTTCCATTAAATTCATCAAATGCTATTCCATATACTCCAGTTCCTTCCCATGTTGTAGTATCTAAATACTCCACTGCTTTAAAACTGTTTACTTTACCTGTTGCATACAGCGCATCAAATGCTGTTGCTACTCCATAGTTTTCAATTTCATTGGTGTCAGGCTGACTATATTTATACGTCTGTCCATCTGTTCCTGTATATGAACCATCCGCATTTAAATATACTGGAATCTTATCTTCGGCATTACCATCGCCATTAGTATCAATCTCTACTAAAATTGTATACTTTCCATCAGCAGATGGTGTTGCTGCCATAGATGTTACACCAAGTCCCATCATCATAACTACTGCGAGCATCACTGCGAGCATTCTTTTTAAAGTCTTCATAAGTTTTCCTCCTTTAGAAACTCCGCTATTTAGATAGCATTCTTTGGTTTTGTCTACATGTTACTAATGGGTCGCGACTCCCATTGCCAACGGATAGCTCCTTTAGCAATATATTGATTTAAAACAACTTCTATACGATTTATCTGCTTATGTGCTTTCTCTACTGAACCTTTTTTTATTGTGGTCTCAACTACTCTCACATTATTATCTGCATATGAAATAACTGTATATTGTTGTTTTACCTCCTTTGATATTACCTGTTTGAAAATTACAGATATTTGCAATTTCCAAACGCTGTGTCAGGATTTTATGTGTGGAACTTTCGGATAGAAATCATTAGATAAAAACAAATAAACTGAGACTTGCTTTTCGACTTCTGTAAAGATTTCTCTAAACGTATCGAATGAATGTACTCAGCACTCCCACCCAAAGTCCTGTTCATTAGAATTCTATTTTAAATATCCTGACTTAAGCTTCTTCTGCCTTTTCACACCTTCCCGGAAGATCCAGTGGTATTTGTGAGGGCATCCGCTTTCACAGTAGGGGTAAGCCTGTGTGGTTTGTACCAACTTTCTTAAAATAGAATGTATTTTTTTGTACATTTATTATAACATAGCTTTTCTAAAAAGTATTCCAACCAGACGGATGTCTTTTCGTCATTTTGGAACCTTTTTTAGATTTTTTTAAAAAATGCTTGACATTTTTTGCAGAAAAAATCCCGTCAGACTGAATGATCTGACGGGGTATTTTTATTATTTTACTCTTATCGGAACATATATGTATACTTTTTTATTGATGTATCTTTCAAAAGTAAAGTTCTGTAAAGAGACCATATCGCGGTGTTCTTTTATCCAGCCATAAAAAACACACCGGGAAAACATACGGATGGTATCTGCGAGATTATCCACATCGCTTTCGCGGTCTGTTTCAAATACGGCAAATCGTCCGACGGCTATCTCTATTTTCACAGCATCGTCCGGCACATTCGTGAAGTTGTTTACAACCGGTCCAAGGACATATTGAATATTGATACATTCCGGGTCATGATACCACATGGCAATCTTATCATTTCCATTCGCACTTCCGGCTACAGAGTTCATTTTCTTGAAGTATGGTGAGTCCTCATCGAGCCAGAATGCTATCTGTGCCGGTATATCTACTTCCCGTCCACGATTTGGGATGATCGTCCAGCCAACCATTTTGATATCATCAACGTCCATAAAGGATACTTTCATTTTATCTTTATATTCTGAGTAAAACTGATTTAAGTCAACAACTTCTGTGTTTGCTTTAGCATATTTGGAAGGACTAGTACAAAAGGCTTTGCGGAAGGCTTTATCAAATCCATTTCTCGACTTAAAACCATATTTTTTTGCTAAACTGGCTACCTTGACACCCTGACGTAATTCTCTGGCTGCTTTTTGTATTTTCCTCTGACTGATATACGCACTAAGTCCCATTCCAAAATCATCCTGAAAGGCTTTGCGAAAATAGTCTCTGGAATAGTTAAAATGTTCCGCCATCATCTCTGGTGTGATATCTTCTGTAATATGCTCATCAATGTAATTGATCCATGCAATATTCTGAAATTCCATCCGGTAATACTTTGCCGGAACAACGCCGTATTCTTTGCGAAATGCATTAGAAAAAACGCTATAACTTGCAAATTGATATTTGGCACATACTTTTTCCGGATTCTTTCCTTCTTTTAATTCTTCTGCAGCAAAGTACAGCTTTCTCTGTTTTATGTAATCGGTGATTCTCGTTTCATAATAAAGCTGGAAAATATTTTTTAAGTGTTTCTCGGAATAATGAAACAGCTTTGCAAGACCTTTTGCTGTTAAATTCTCCGTAATATGCTCATCAATATAACTAATCCACTCGTCAACTCCATAAATCTTTTTCTCCTCTTTTTTATTTTTCATTACATAATCCGAATGCATTCTTTTTTTAAGAGGAAGATATACTGAGTACAGTCCGTTTTCAAAAGAAATAAAATACATTTTCCGATTGTCATAGTGCATTTCACTTTGCTTTATCCAGTCACATAACGCATATTTTATCAACATTTTTATAATATCCGGTGCCTGTTTATCCCAATATTGCTCTTTTAACGTAAAAACTGCATAATCCGATGCCCCAATATCAATTCTCTTCTTTTCACTTTCCTTTCCGGCATCTTTTGGAACTTCCTGCCCGATCATATAAAAGAAATGGTATGAATCATCATGCCACCAAAACTGCATATACTCTCCGGCACGCTCCCTCTCCTTCCACTTTTCCTTTACATCCTTTTCGATATATTCCATTCCGTTTTGAAAAATATCGCCTTCTAAAGGCAGCATATCTGCCTCTACTGTCTGTGCCATTCTTCTCACAACTTTATATTCTATCATAGAACTATCAGGAATCCGTTCAAATGGAAGGACTTGATTTGTATAATCCTCTTCAATATTTAATCCCTGCACCTGTTCCCTGATTGTATCAAGAGAATTGTCAAAGAAAATGTCAGCCAGATAAAGGAATTCCTGCGTAGAGTATGCCAGTCTGCTTGCCAGATCTTTTACCGAAATGCTGTTATCTGTCTGAAGGCACAAAAGAGTGTCTCTCATACGTTCCCATAAAGCTGATTCTTCCTCCGGAAGTGAGGAAAATGTTTTTGTCTCATTCACTGTGTTCATTTTCTCTATCCTTCTATTATTTCTATTTCTTTTTCTTTCATTTTCTCTGTTATTTTATCTCAGTCGAGAAGACTCCCACCTCCTTCAGGTGGTGAGTGACAGCAAATTTGTCTCAGTGGGAGTCCAATCTCCGACTGAGATAAACGCTCCGCGAG
>OLQU01001124.1_pt1 | contig 19396 bp, 15 predicted proteins | sample 1672271 | NCBI WGS metagenome assembly OLQU01 (sample SAMEA3136666, study PRJEB25190) | human gut metagenome | biome: human gut; feature: human-associated habitat; material: faeces | place: Austria | collected 2013 | reverse complement strand
TTCCCGCCCGGCACGGCGCCGGGCCGTTGGCATTTCTGCTTTGACTGTACCGCATTTTTCCCTCCAGCGCAAGGTGAGGATGGCCCCAAATCCCACCTTCTCTCCCTTGCACCGGCGGGAATTTGCGGCTATAATAGAAGGAAACCATTCGACAGGATCTCCCCCCAGTCCCCCGCCCGGGGCCAGGTGGGGAGGTCTTTTGAAGGAGTCTGATCCATGTCCCCCCACCCAACCCGAAAACAGCTGGCCTTTTCCCTGGCTGGCCTGGCCCTGGCCCCTGTGGTCACCCTGTATGCCACCCAGGTGGTGTGGCTGGAGAGCCTGTGGGCGCCCCTGCCCTGGATGGCCACCCACGGCAAGGCCGTGGGGCTGTTCTGGCTGCTGTTTTCCAGCCTCAGCTTCACCCTCTACGGCCTGTTCCGCCGCCTGTTCCCCGCCTGCCTGCCGGAGGTGGCGGTGTTCATGGGGGTGGCCGTCACCAGCCGGTATAAGATGAACATCAACGGCACCCCCCTCCAACTCAGCGACTTCACTTTCGTGGGAGATCTGGGGGAGGTCACCGGCTACGCCGCGTCCCAGCTCATCCCCTCGGTGAGCATGGTTTTGGGGGTGGCGGTGGCGGCGGTGCTCACCGAGACCCTCCGCCGGAAGGAGACCTGGCGCCCCTCCCGCCGGGCCGGGCTGGCCATCAGCGCCGCCGGCCTGGTGTTGCTGGTGATGGCCCTCCTCCCCGTGGGCCCCCTGCAGAAGGCCGCCCTGGCCCTGGACGGGGACAGCCCCGACCAGGCCGTCCGGAACCAGCGCACCGGGGTGGTGCTGGGGATCTACGCCGCCTGGTCCCAGCGGGCCCAGGCCATCCAGGCCGGGGAGGACCCCCAGGCCATCCAGCTGGCGGAGGCCTTCCGGGCCGACGCCCTCTCCCCCGGCGCCCCCGCCCCGGAGGGCAGCCCGGACATCGTCTTTATCACCTCGGAGAGCTTCTTCGACGTCACCCGCCTGCCGGGGCTCACCTTTGCGCAGGACCCCCTGCCCAACTTCCACCGCCTGGCGGAGGATGCCACCAACGGCCGGTGCCTGTCCAACAACTACGGCGGAGGCACCGGAAACGTGGAGATGGAGCTCTTCACCGGCCTCACCGCCTCCCGCCTCCGGGAGGGGGACACCCTCACCGCCCTGGAGGAGGGGACCTATGCCCAGCTGCCCACCACCGTCCGGCAGCTGAAGCAGGCGGGGTATGCCACGGAGTTCGTCCACGCCCACAACAACGCCCTCTACAACCGCTCAGTGACCCACCCCGCCATCGGGTTTGATACCGTGGCCTTTCTGGAGGACTTCCTCACCCAAGGGGAGGCCTGCGGGCCCTATCTCTCCGACGTCTCCTTCGCCCAGGAGCTCATCGCCCGGTACGAGGCCCGGGACCCGGAGCAGCCCCTCTTCCTCTACGGCCTGTCCATGGAGAACCACCAGGGCTACACCCCGGAAAAGTACGGGGTTTCCTCGGGTTTTCCCGCCCAGAGCGACCGGCTCTCCCAGGAGGACCTGGCCATCCTGGACGCTCTGGTGATGGGCCTGCACCACGCCGACGCGGCCCTGGGGCTGCTCATCGACTACTTCTCCCAGGTGGACCGGCCGGTGATGCTGGTCTTCGTAGGGGACCACCTCCCCTCCCTGAACCTGGCCGACGGGACCTCCCTGTACACCCGCCTGGGGGTCTCCCCCACGGAGGACGCCACCGACTGGGACCCGGCCACCCTGATGGAGATCCTCTCCACCGACTACCTCATCTGGACCAACTACGAGACCCAGCCCGCCCCGGACCGGCTGGAGAGCTGCACCTTCCTGGGCCTCCACGTCCTCCAGCGGGCGGGGATCCCCCTGAACCAATACTTCACCTGGCTGGACCAAGAGGTGGCCTCCCGGATGCTTCTGCGCCGGGGCACCCTCTTCGTGGACGAGAACGGCCACGGGAGTTACACCGTCCCCCCAGAGGACCAGGCCATGCTGGACCTCTACACCGCCGTGGAGCGCAACCTGCTCTACAGCCCATAGCCTTTGTTGAGACCACACGATAGCACTTCATGTTTTGTTTGATGTAAGGAGGTCGTAACCATGTCTGACATCCACACTGCCCACGACACCCACCGGGAGGACCTGCTCCAGGAGGGCCTGACCGTCCTGGGCCGGTACACCCACTTCTCCTCCACCCACCGGGTGACCTTCTCCCAGGTGGGGGACCGGCTGGCCGCCCATCTGGAGCGGGTGGACGGCACCCCCATCCCCCAGAGCGACACCCCCCTGGACCAAAAGCTGACCCACCTGAAGGACCAGACGGTGGTCATCCGCCCCTTCTTCCTTCCTATGGCCAACAGCCCCTGGGACGAGGAGGCCGTCAACACCTTCACCCAGGTGGACTTTGACTATGCCGCCGTCCTGGGTTACGGGGTGAACCCGGAGGGGAAGGCCTACCTCAAGGCCCTCTACTTCCTGCCCACCGACGCGCTGCTGGAGCGCCAGCAGCCTGGGGAGGACGGGGCCTACCACCTGCCCCTGGCCACCTACTACGTCCACCACCTGAGCCTGGACCCCCGGAAGAACTTCGCCCGGTTCCTCTACCTGGCTGAGCGGATGACCGAGGCCCTGGAGTATCAGTACGACAAAATGGGGTACTTCTACAGCAACCCGTAACCGGACCGGGCCCCTCCGGCCCCCTTCTGCCCTGGATGCAAAAAAGGAACGTGCAGTACCGCACGTTCCTTTTTTACTTGGCAACGCCCCCGTTTCCCCCAAAGGACAGTCCCCCTTAAAGTTTACACAGATTTTACACAGTCCTTACAAAATGTCAGGAAAAAACGGTGGAAAAACCATGGCAGATCGGCTATACTAAAGGCAGCCTCCGTAGCCAGGGTGCCCGCCCCTGGACAACGGAAAATTTGTAATATTGGAGGATTGTTCAAAATGAAACGTGGGAAGAAACTTTCTGCCCTCTTCCTGGCGTTGGTGATGGCCTTCTCCTTGGCCGTTCCCGCCGGGGCCGCAAACTGGGACGAGGACCTGACGGGGCACATCGTCATCCTGCACACCAACGACGTGCACGGCGTTGGCAGCACCGTGGACGACAATGCCTTGGAGAACTACGGCTACGTAGCCTCTCTGAAGGCCGCCTATGAAGCTGCCGGAGCCGAAGTGCTCCTGATGGACGCCGGCGACTTTAGCCAAGGCAGCCTGTATGTGAATGAGTCCGAGGGCGCTACCGCTGTGGAACTCATGAACATGGCTGGCTATGACGTGGCCACCACCGGCAACCACGAGTTTGACTTCGGATATTCCAATCTGCAGGCTCTGATGGAGGAGGCTGACTTCCCCATCCTGGCCGCCAACGCTGAAAAGGACGGCGCCAATGCAGTAGACGGCGCCAGCACCACCTTCCAGCTGGGTGACGTGACCGTGGGCGTTTTTGGTCTGGCCACCCCCGAAACTGCCACCAAGGCTAACCCTGCTAACCTGGATGGCGTCACCTTCCTGGCCGAGGACGAACTCTTCGCCTGCGCCCAGGAGCAGGTGGACGAGCTCACCGCCGCTGGCTGCGACTACATCATCTGCCTGGGCCACCTGGGCATTGACGCAGAGTCTACCGGCAACCGCTCCATCGACCTGCTGGAGAACGTCACCGGCATCGACGTGTTTATCGACGGCCACTCCCATTCCGATCAGAATGCCATTGCCGAGGAGACCAACGGCACCGGCATGGTGGGCGACACCATTCTCACCTCCACCGGCACCCAGTTGGCCAACGTCGGCGTAGTGGACATTGCCCCCGATGGCACCATCGACGCCTCCTCCGTGGCCACCGCTGACTTGGCGGACCAGGGTATCGTCGCTGACGAAGCCATCGTCACCCGGGCCACCGAGATCAAGAATGCCATCAACGAGGAGTATGACGTCGTCTTCGCCTCCACCGAGGTTGCTCTGGATGGCGAGCGGGAGAATGTTCGTACCAAGGAAACCAACCTGGGCGACCTGATTACCGATGCCATGCTGTGGCAGGCCCAGAAGGACAACGAAAACGTAGTGGCCGCCCTCAACAACGGCGGTGGTATCCGGGCAAGCATCGCAGCGGGCGATATCACCAAGATGGCCGTAAATACTGTCCTGCCTTTCGGCAACACCCTGTATGTCGTTGAGGTCACCGGCGCAGAACTGCTGGAGGCCCTGGAAGCTTCCACCTACTGCACCCCTGAATCGATCGGCGGCTTCCCCCAGGTATCTGGCATTAAGTTCACCATCAACACCGGCGCAGCCTACGACGCTGGCGAGAACTATCCTGGCTCCACCTACGCCGGCCCCAACTCCATCAACCGCGTCACCATCCTGACCGTGGGCGGCCAGGCCTTTGACGCAGACGCCACCTACACCATCGTCACCAACAACTTCATGGCTGCCGGCGGCGACACCTATTATGCTTTCAGCGCCGCTGAAAGCGGATACGACACCGGCATCCCCCTGGACCAGGTGGTGATGGACTACATCACTGAGGAGCTGGACGGCACCGTCACCGCTGCTCGTTATGGCCAGACCGCCAACCGCATCCACACCATCTCCTACAACGACGTCACCGCCGGTGACTGGTTCACCTCCGACGTGATCTATGTCACCCTCACCGGCCTGATGAACGGCACCGGCGACGGGTTCTCCCCCAACAACAACATCAACCGTGCCCAGCTGGTCACCGTCCTGTATCGGATGGCCGGCCAGCCTGAGGTCACCGGTGAGAACCCCTTCACCGACGTGCCCGATGGCCAGTGGTACACCGATGCTGTCCTCTGGGCTGCAGAGAACGGCATCACCGAGGGCACCTCTGAGACCACCTTCGCTCCCAACAGCGCACTGTCCCGGGAGGATATGGCCACCCTCCTCTATCGGTTCGCCGACTTTGAGACCGAGGAGCCCATTGAGATCACCGGCGACCTGAGCGGCTACACCGACGCCGACCTGGTGGCTGACTACGCCGTGGACGCCATGACCTGGGCCGTCGGCGAAGGCGTGATCTCCGGGATTGGCAACAACACCCTGGCCCCTGACAACACTGCCAGCCGGGCACAGATGGCCACCGTCCTCACCCGGTACACTGCCGAGTAAAACAACGGTACTTGCACTGCCCCCTGTTGGGCAGACCAAGGGCCGGACCCCCAGGGGGTCCGGCCCTGTTTTGTCCTTGGCGTCCTGCCATGCCCCGTCCGGCAAAACGGGCATGGAAAAGCCCCCCAGGGAAGACCCTGGGGGGACTTGCTGTTGGTTACGATGGGGGTTCTAAATGGGTTGGCTGGGGGTGCCGGTCTCAGTGCTCATACCACCCAGCGGGGCCGGGGGTGAGGTTGATGTTCACCTGCTTGATCTCCTGGTACTCCTCCAGGCCGTGGACGCCCAGCTCACGGCCGATGCCGGACATCTTGTAGCCGCCCCAGGGGGCTTCGTTGTAGGTGGGGTTGAAGGCGTTGACCCAGGTGATGCCTGCCCGGACCTCCTTGACCACCCGGAGGGCCCGCTCCAGCTGGTGGGTGAACACGCCGCCGGCCAGGCCGTAGATGGTGTCGTTGGCCAGGGCAATGGCCTCCTCCTCGGTCTTGAAGGTCTGGATGGTGACCACCGGCCCGAAGATCTCCTCCCGCACGATGGTCATGTCGGGGGTGCAGTTGTCAAAGATGGTAGGGCGCATGAAGTAGCCCTTGGCGCACTCGCCCTCGGTGTAGCGCTCGCCGCCGCAGACCAGGGTGGCCCCCTCCTCGATGCCCTTCTGGACATAGCCCAGCACGTCCCGGAGCTGGCCTTCGCTGACCAGGGGACCCATGTCCGGGTTGTCCAAGGGGTTGCCGATGGTCATGGCGTTGGCCCGCTCGGCAAAGCGTTTGACAAAGGCGTCGTGGATGCTCTCCTCAATGATGATCCGGGAACCGGCGCAGCACACCTCGCCCTGGTTGAAGAAGATGCCGATCATGGCCCACTCCACGGCGGCCTCCAGATCCACGTCGGCGAAGATGATGTTGGGGGACTTGCCGCCCAGCTCCAAGCCGATCTTCTTGATGTTGCTGGCAGCGCAGCGCATGATGCTCTGTCCCACGGCGGTGGAGCCGGTGAGGGTGATCATCTCGATGCCGGGGTGGGAGGCCAGGGCCTCGCCCACGGACCCGCCGGGGCCCAGGATCAGGTTGGCAGCCCCCTTGGGCACGCCGGCCTCCTCGAGGATCTCGAACATCTTCACGTTGGACATCACCGCGTTGGAGGCGGGCTTAAAGATGATGCTGTTGCCGGCGGCCAGAGCCGGGGCAATCTTCCAGGACCCCATGACGAAGGGGAAGTTCCACGCACTGATGAGGGCCACCACCCCCACAGGCTCATGGATGGTGAAGGAGTGCATCTTTCCAAAGCCCTCGTTGACCTCATAGCAGCCGCCGTGAGGGGCCTTGATCAGGCCGGCATAGTAGCGGTAGCAGTGCAGGGCATCGTCCACGTCGCCCTCGGCCTCCCGGAGGGGTTTGCCCATGTCCATGGACTCGATGCGGGCCAGTTCGTCCCGGTACTTGTCGATGAGGTCGGCAATCTTCAGGAGGATATCCCCCCGGGTCTGGCTGTCCATGTCCCGCCAATCCCGGGTCTCGTAGAAGGAGGTTCTGGCAGCAGCCACCGCCAGGTCCACGTCTTCGGGGGTACTCACCACCATTTCGGCCAAAACCTCACCGGTGGCAGGGTTGTAGGTAGGGGCGGTCTTTCCGCTGACGCTATCCACCCATTCGCCGTTGATATAATTTTTACAGAGTTTCATACTTTGCCTCCTAATAGTATAAACGGGCGTGTGATGGTATGGGAAACTGCCAGAGAGGTCAGAGTTTCATGACCTCCTTGGCTTTGGCTGCGGATTCGTGAGCCGCCTGGATCACGGTGGCGATCTCCTCCTCCGTCAGCACGCCGGGGGGCTCAAAGCGGATGGTTTCCGCGTTGTTTAAGGTGCCGGCGATGATCACCTTATGATTGTACATCTCCTTGGAGAACTCGTACCCAATCTCGTCGGAGTAGAACTCCACGGCCAGCATCATGCCCACGCCCCGGACTTCCTTGACCACGGTGGGGTACTTGGCGGCCATGTCCTCCAAGCCTTTCTTCAGGAGGGCGCCCTTGTCCCGGCACTGACCGGGGATGTCGTGGGCCAGCATGTAGCGGATGGTGGCAATGGCGGCAGAGCAGCACACCGGGTTGCCGCCAAAGGTGGTGGACCCCAGGAGATAGGGGTTGTCAATGAGGGGCTGGCTCCACATATGGGGCCGGCAGATGAACCCGGTGATGGGCATCACGCCGCCGCCGAAGGCCTTGCCGAAGGTCATGACGTCGGGCACCACGTCCTCCGCCTCGCAGCGCCACATGGTGCCGGTGCGGCCCATGCCGGTCTGGATCTCGTCCAGGATCAGGGGCAGGTTGTGCTCATCGCAGATCTTGCGGACCTCCTTCAGGTAGCCCGGCGGGGGCACGATGACGCCGGCCTCGCCCTGGATGGGCTCCAGGATAACGGCGGCGATCTTCTCGCCCACGGCCTCCAGGTTCTCGATGGCGGTGCGCATGGCGTCGGCGTTGCCGTACTCCACGTGGGTCACCTGCTGCACCAGGGGGAGGTAAGGCTCCCGATAGGTGCTCTTGCCGCCCACGGACAGGGACCCGGCGGTCTTGCCGTGGAAGGCCCGGATGGTGGAGATGTACCAGCGGCCGCCGGTCTTAAACCGGGCCAGCTTCAGGGCCATTTCCACGGCCTCGGTGCCGCAGTTGGTGAAGAAGCACTGCTTCAGGTCGCCGGGGGTGATGTCAGCCACAGCCTTGGCCAGGTAGCCCCGGAGGGGGTCGATCAGCTCTTGGGAGTGAAGGCCCTGCCGGTTGAGCTGGGCCTTGACCACATCTACAATCTCCGGCTCGCTGTGGCCGGCGGTGTAAATGCCAAAGCCGCCCAGGCAGTCCAGGAACTTCTCGCCGTTCAGGCCGTAGAAGTAGGAGCCGCCGTCCTCCCATTCCAGCACCACGTCGCCGTCGGTCTCCGAGGAAACCGACTTTCTGTACTGGAGCCAGCCGGGGCTGACATATTCGTTGAAATGATGAATGGTCTCCTTCATCATTTGCTGTTTGGTTTCTGCGGGGATGTCTTTCGCGTCGGTCTTGATCAGGCCGATGACCCGGTCAAGGTCCCGTACTACCTGTTCACGGTTTGCCATGGTTCGTTCCTCCTTACTGCAAGTTCCTGTATTCCTTCCATCATGGAGTGTCGGCATGCTTTGCATCGGAAACAACGCTGCGCCACGGCCAACACTGTGCTTTTTGTCAATAATTGGGGAAACTTTCCAGCAAATATTGTAAGCATCTCCATTATATCCTTGTTTTTATATTTTTAAAATTCTTTTCTTTCCATATTTTATACTTGAAAAGAAGTACTTCTCAACATTTTGAAGTATGTCTTTCCATTTTGTTTTCCAGCATACTAAAGAAGACGAACTTGCAACTGTAGAGGAAGGGACTTTCCCATGATTAGTAAAAACAGCTTTCTTATCTTCAATAATGTTCTTCGTGAACTGTACCAGTGCCAGACCTACGGGGAACTGGGTCAGACCTTCCTGCCCATGCTGAAAATGCTCATTCCCTTCCGCTATGCCAGCATCATGCGCAGCCAGGAGGGGGGCGCTCCCATCCGCCTGGTGGATCCCCTGTGTACCCCTGCAGAGTTTGCAGAAGCCGAACGCAACTATATGCGCTTTGCCGATGACGACTACACCGGCTGGCTCAGCTGCTGCCGGGAGTCCACCGTCTTTCGGGAGAGCGATTTGGTAGGGGAGCAGCAGCGGCTGCGGTCCCCCATTTACCAGAAATGCTACGCCCCCTACCAGGTCTACGACACCTTGTACTACGCCATCGTACACCACGGAAGGCCCCTGGGGGTGCTGAGCCTCTTCCGCCGCCGGGAGGATGGCCCCTTCACCGACGAGGAGCTCTTCCTGTGCAACGCAGTGGGCACCCATCTCAACCAGCAAATGAACACCCTGCTGGACCAAATGATCCGCCGTCAGAACGCCGCCGGCTACGACCTGCCCGCCGTGGCCGCCCGGTATGGCCTCACCACCCGGGAGACCCAGCTGCTGGAGATGCTCACCCGCTTCCGGGAAAACCGGGAGATCGCCGAAGCCCTCCAGGTGCGGGACTCCACCCTCCAGAAGCATTACCAAAACATCTTCCGTAAGCTGGGTGTCACCTCCCGCTGGGAGATCATGCGCCTGCTGCTGGAGGGGGACACCCACCCCTGATGCTGGCCCAATCAGAGAGAGAAGAGAGGAGGCATCCGTCCACCCGTCTTTACCCCGCCCCATCCGCCACGATCCCGCTTCGAACGCTCCGCCATTCCATAGTCCGCGGCACAGCGCGGCGGCGCCCCGGCGCCGGTTACAGACAGGAAGGGGGTTACTTACATGGAACCAACAACCTATGGAATCGTCAGCATCGTCCCTGTCATCGTCCTCATCGTCGTGGCCCTGATCACCAAGCGCACCTTCGAGTCCCTGCTGATCGCCACCCTCCTGGCCCTGGTCCTGGGGTATAAGGGAGACTGGTTCTACGCCCTCATCGAGCAGATTCAGACCGTCTCTGCGGAGAATGTCTGGGTGCTGCTGGTGGTGGGTCTGCTGGGGGGCCTGGTGGGGGTTTTGGAGAAATCCCGGGCCGCCATGGGCTTCACCGGGGTCCTTTCCCGGTTTGCCACCACCAAGAAACGCTCCCTGCTGGCCGAGTGGCTGCTGAGCGTGGTCCTCTTCGTGGATGACTACCTGAACATCCTGGCCACCGGCTCCATCACCAAGCGCCTCAACGACTCCCACCGAATCCACCGGACCATGACGGCCTATGTCATTGGCTCCACCTCCGCCCCGGTGGTGGTGCTCATCCCGCTGTCCTCCTGGTCGATTTACTACGCCAGCCTCATCGACACCACAGGGATCGTCCCGGAGGGGGGCAGCGCCACCCTGGTGTACATCCAGTCCATCCCCTTCATGTTCTACCCCATGCTGTGCCTGCTGGTGCTGCTGCTGGTGATCACCGGGGTCATCCCCCTCTTCGGTCCCATGCGGAAGTTCCAGAAGGAAGCGGAGGAGACCGGCGTCCTCTTCCCCGACGGCAAGCCCGTGGGCCAGGACGACGCCGACCCCTTCCCTGAGGAACCCCCTGCCAAGAGCCGCCATACTGCCGGCCTGTGGGACCTGGTCCTGCCCATCGCCGTGCTGGTGGCCGCCACCATCATCTTCGACATCGACGTGCTCACCGGCGTGGTGGTGGCCCTGATCTTCACCGGCATCCTCTACCTGGCCCGGAGGCTCATGTCCATCGCCGAGTACGTAGACGGCGTCTGGGAGGGCTTCTCCACCATGGTGTCGGTACTGGCCCTGCTGGTCATCGCCTTCATGTTCAAATCCGCCTGCGAGTCCCTGGGCATGGACCAATTCATCATCGAGAAGGTCGCCCCCCTCATGGGCGGGCAGCTGCTGCCCTTTGTCATTTTCCTGGTGGCCACAGTGATGACCTTCGCCTTGGCCAACGCCTGGGGCGTGTCGGCCATCATGGTCCCCCTGGTGGTCCCCCTGGTTCAGGCCATGGACGCCAACATGGCCGTGGCCATTGCCGCCATCTTCTCCGGCTCCGTCTTTGGCACCCAGCTGTGCTTCTACTCGGACAACAGTATTCTCATCGGTCAGGCCACCAACATCCTTCCCTTGGACCACGTGAAAACCCAGATGCCCTTCGCCCTCTGCGCCGGCGCTTTGGCCGCTGGGGCGTATTTGATCTATGGCCTTGCGTTCCTCTGACAGAAACCCCGTTTACCACCTCCTTACCAGCAGGATAAACCCTGGTACGGTACCAAGGTCAAGGGAAATCCTTTCGTCAAACCTGACAAAGCGGCCGGGGCCCCGCCTCCCGCCAAGGGCTGCGCAAGGCCTTGGACGCCATCAAAAAAGGACCGAAGCCATGGCTTCGGTCCTTTTTCTCATACCATAGTTTAGATGCCAGGAACTCCTTACCGCTCCATAAACCGGGAGAGGAAGTCCTTGGTCTCCTGCCGCTGGGGGTCGGCAAAGATCTGCTGGGGGGCACCTTCCTCCCAGATGACCCCGTCCCGCATGAACACCACGTGGTTGGACACGTCCCGGGCGAAGGCCATCTCATGGGTGACCACCAGCATGGTCAGGCCCTCCTTGGCCAGGCTGCGCATGACGGTGAGCACCTCCCCCACCATCTCCGGGTCCAGGGCGGAGGTGGGCTCGTCAAAGAGGAGGACCTCCGGGTTCATGGCCAGGGCCCGGGCGATGGCCACCCGCTGCTTCTGGCCGCCGGAGAGCTGCCGGGGCCGGGCGTTGATGTAGGGGGCCATGCCCACCTTGTTCAGGTACTGCATGGCCAGGTCCTTGGCCTCCTTCTCGTGCTTCTTCAAGACCTTGGTCTGGCCCACCATGCAGTTTTCCAGCACGGTCATGTTGTTGAAGAGGTTGAAGGACTGGAACACCATCCCCACCCGGGTGCGGTAGGCGGGGGCGCCCCCCTTCTGGGTGAGAATGTTCTCCCCATGGAAGAGGATCTCCCCGCTGGTGGGGATCTCCAGCAGGTTGATGCACCGCAGCAGGGTGGACTTGCCGGAGCCAGAGGCCCCGATGATGGAGGTCACGTCCCCGGCCTTTACCGTAAAGTTGATGTCCTTGAGCACCTCGTGCTTGCCGAAGGACTTGGACAGGTGGTTTACCTGCAAAATCATCTCATCCATTACTGGTCCCCTCCTTCAGAATTCCGGTCGCCTCCGTGGGGGCGGCGGGTCTCGGCCATCTGGCCCTCCCAGGCAGCGGCATCCCGCTCGGCCTGGCGGCGGAGCTCCTCCCGGAGCATGCTCTTCTGGGCCTCGGGGTTGCGCTCGTCAAAGGGGGTGCCCCGGTCGGGGTTGCTGTAGGTGCCGGCGGACATGGTGAGCACGTCTGCCTGGGCCAGTTCGTAGCTGTCAGAGCCGTCCATCTTCTTCTCGATCTTCCGCAGGATGAAGGAGGCCAGCAAGGTCATGCACAGGTAGCCGATCATCTCAATGGTGGCCGAGGGGAAGTACTTCAGGTTCACGCCCACGATGTTGCGGTGGACGGCGAAGAACTCAATGAAGCCGATGACGAACATCACCGAGGTGTCCTTGATGTTGATGATGAAGTTGTTGCCGATCTGGGGCACGATGTTCCGCACCGCCTGGGGCAGGATGACGTTGGTCATGGTCTGCACGTGGGTCATGCCGATGGCCTGGGCCCCTTCCGTCTGGCCGGGGTCCACGGAGATGATTCCGCCCCGGACGGACTCGGCCATATATGCGCCCGTGTTGATGGAGACCACGATGAGGGAGGCCAGCCAGATGCCCGAGTTGCCTTGGAAGGCCGTAAACCCATCGATGAAATAGGGCAGGCCGTAGTAGATGAACACCGCCTGGAGGATCATGGGCGTACCCCGGAAGACCTCCACATAGATCCGCACAATGACCCGGATGAGCTTCAGCACAAACCGCTTGCCCAGGGAATCCCGCTTGGTGTAGGGGATGGTGTTGAGGATGCCGCAGACCAGGCCGATGATGCAGCCAATGAGGGTGGCCACCACCGCCACAACGATGGTGTTCCGGATACCGGTGAGGTAGGTGAGCCAGTAGTGCTCCCACAACAGGGAGATATCCGTTCCCAGTTCAAAGAGTTTTTCCATGGAGATTCGTGTTCCTTTCTCTGTTAACCGCCACTATCCGGCCCTGGGAGGCAGGGCCGGATAGTGGGCGAATATCCTTATTTCGGCCCAAAGGGGCCGGATGGCACGGGATCAGATGGTGGGCTGGATGGCGATGGCCTCGTTCATGATGGCGTTGAAGATGTCGCCGTTCAGGGGGGCCAGGACGGTGTCAATGGCGTCCTTCAGCTGGGTGTTGCCCTTGAGCACAGAGATGCCGATGTTGATGTCGCCTTCGCTGACGTCGAAGTTGTCCTCGGCGTTGTTGGAGAAGTCCAGGATGGTCAGGTCATCGTAGGTGGAGCAGGCACCCATGGCGGTGGGGATGTCGGTGCAGATGAAGTCCACGGTGCCGGACTCCACAGCCATGATCATGGCGGGGGCATCCTCAGACTGGGGCATGATCTCAATGTCGGCCACTTCTGCTGCCTGGGGCAGGCAGGTCTCATACCAAATGGTGCCGGTCTGGGCGGTGCAGGTGCCGGTGAGCTGGCTGATGCCGGTGGCGGAGGCCACGTCGCTGCCCTCCTTGGTCACGCAGACGATGGAGGCGTAGAAGTAGGGGCCAGCCATGTCCACCTCGGCCAGGCGCTCGTCGGTCATGGACTGGCCGGCGATGACGGCGTCGATGGTGCCAGCCTGCAGGGCGGGGGTGAGGCCGTCCCAGCTGATCTGCTGGATCTCCAGCTCCCAGCCGTAGGTGTCGCAGATGCGCTGGGCGATCATCACGTCATAGCCGTTGGCGTAGGAGCCGGGGTTGTTCACGATGGGCACAGCCCCGTTGGAATCGTCGTTCTGGGTCCAGTTGTAGGGGGCGTAGGCGCACTCCATACCCACGGTGAGGACGCCGTCCTCCACCCCGGGGATGGTGCTGGTGTCGGTGCTGGTGAGGTCCTCCACTTCGGGGATCTCCACCACGTCGGTCTCCATCTGCTGGGTGTCGGTGTTCTCGGCGGTATCGCCGGTGGTGTCTCCTCCGCAGGCACACAGGGACAGGGCCAGGGTGAGAGACAGGGCAAGGGCAAGAATCTTCTTCATGGTGTCTCCTCTTTTCTTTTGATTTTGGTTTTTTCAAGAAAAAAACCATGGACCCGAAGCGGATCCATGGTAAAAAACAATAGAAAGCGGGACGAAACGGGGTCCCTTGGTTTTACCATGATAGCGCTCCATCGAACCTTAAGCGCTGCTGTCATCGGCAAGCGCTCCATTGTATCTCAATGGCAGTCCGTCAGATATTCTCTGACGGCCCAGGCATCCTCCCGCCAGGCAACGGAGGGGACCCTTCGGCGGCCTTCCCTTTCCCCTCCCCGGTGACCTGCCGGTGGGCGGAGGGTACTGATGTATGCCGCGCCTCTATCATTGCTCTTCATTATACGGGACAAGGCAAGGCCTTGTCAAGAAAGCAAAAAGGCAAGATATCCTCTGTTAATCGCCCCAAAAATTGGCGCTGTTGCACAATACCTCTCCCGGTTCACCCCGCAAAGGGCCGCACCCGGAAGATGGCGCCCAGGTCCTCGGCCAGCTTCCGGCAGGCCTCGATCTCCTGGGGACTCTTGTCATAGTCCACGATGGAGACCATCACCTTGGGTACAGACTGGGCCGCCCCCCGGACGAAGTCCAGCATGGCCTGCCAGCCCTTCTCCCCGGCGCCGGGGCGGGTGAGGCGGAGGTACTCCTCTTTGTTGGACCCGTTGAGGGAGACGGACACCGCGTCCAGCCGCCCCGCCAGTTCCGGGGTGATGTCCCGGTGGTTGATGAGGCTGCCGTGGCCGTTGGTGTTCAGCCGGATGGGGGGCAGGTCGGCCCGGCCGGCGGCGTGGAGCTGGTCGCAGATCCAGAACAGATCGTCGGCCCGGCAGGTGGGTTCCCCGTAGCCGCAAAAGACAATCTCGGCATAGGGGGTGAGGTCCTGGGCCAGGATCTCTTCCAGGACGGCCTCCTTCGTGGGCTCCTCCTGGAGCCACAGGCCCCCCAGGGCGGAGGCGTCCTGGTCCCGGATGCAGAAGACGCAGTGGCAGTCGCAGCGGTTGGTCATGTTGATGTACAGGCTGCCGTAGTAGTCGTAGGTGATGATGTCGCCCTTCATAAAACCATCTCCCTTGTAGGTTGGGCTTCGGCCTCCCCGTCGGGGATGCCGAACAGTTTCCTCCCGGTTGCCGTGGTGGCTTCCTCCACTTCCTGGCGGGTGAGGCCCTTGATGGCCGCGATGGTCTCCGCCATGCGGTAGACGTACCGGGAATCGCACCGCTTCCCCCGGAAGGGGGTGGGGGCCATGTAGGGGGCGTCGGTCTCCACCATGAGCCGCTCCAGGGGGACGGCGGCGATGACCTCCGGGGCCTTCCGGGCGTTCTTAAAGGTAATGGTGCCGGTGAAGGACAGGTGCCAGCCCAGCTTCACCAGGGTCTTGGCGTCCTCCGCCGAGCCGGAGTAGCAGTGGAACACCCCCCGCACCCCGGGGAACTCCTTCACCATGGCCAGGCAGTCGGCGTGGGCCTCCCGGTCATGGACGATGACGGGGAGGTCCAAGTCCCGGGCCAACTGGAGCTGGGCCCGAAAGACCTCCTTTTGCAGGTCCCGGGGGACCTCCTTCCAATAGTAGTCCAGGCCGATCTCCCCGATGGCCTTCACCTTGGGGTGGCGGGTCATGGCCGCCACCTGGTCCAGCCAGTCTTCCGGCAGGCCCAGGGCGTCCTCGGGGTGGACCCCCGCGGCGGCGTAGACGTGGGGGTACCGCTCCGCCAAGTCGATGGACTGGCGGGAGGTGGGCAAATCGCACCCGGGGCACAGCACCAGCCCCACCCCCGCAGCGGGGAGGGCGGACAGGACTTCGTCCCGGTCGGGGTCAAAGGCCTCTGAATAGTAGTGGGCATGGGTGTCAAACAGCATGGGTCAGTCCTCCTCTTCCGGGGCATCCATGGGGTGGCGGCCCTGGTGGTCTCGGATGGTCTCCTGGGCCAGAACGGCCGCCGGGTCGGCGTCCCGGAGGTGGAGGATCTTCTCCGCCAGAATCCGGGAGAACCCCGCCTGGAGAATGCTCTGGATGAGGAACTTCTCCACCAGCCCCTGGTCGGTGACCTGGGGGTCCAAAATGTCCTGGACGGCCGCCCGGGTCTGGGCGGTGTAGAAGCTGCCGATCTCCCGCACCTGCTGGATGTAGTTGGTGTAGAAGGCCGCCACCACCCCCTCCTCGTCGGTGGGGGAGGGGAGCAGCTTCTGCAGGCTGCCGATGCTGATGCCCTGCTTCAGGGTGAAGATCATGATCAGAAAGGCGATGTGGACCCGGTAATACCGCCGCTTCTCCGGGGCGGGCATCACCTTCAGCCGGACGTAGTTGTTGATGGTGGTGGGGGTCACCGGCTTGTCCTTCTGGTCCTCCACGGGGATGAAGTCCAGGTACTGGGCCAGCAGGGCAATGACCTGGTCCATGTACAGGCCGATGTCCGGCAGCTCCTTCCAGGCGGGGAGTTTGTAATGGTTTAAGTACTCCTCCCACCGGATGAGCTTGTGGGTGATGAGTTCTTTGTCGTAGGGCATGGTGTCTCTCTCTTTCCGGCCCGGAAGGGCCCTGGCGCTGGGGGGATGGGACCGGGGCGGCAGCACCCCGGTTTCCTATTATTTCCTACTATTATAGTATACCACAAAGGGCCCCTGGGAACAACCGTTCCCGGGAGCCCTTTGTACACTTCTTGTATGGTGTATTAAATCTTTCCTGTTCCTCTACCGGATTCCATCCAGCCCAGTGAGGGCGCGGGCGGTTTCCAGGTCCTTCCTGGCCACATAGATGACGTACTGCCAGCTCTGGGCGGGGTCCTGGAAAAGGGCGCCGCTACGCTCCCGGGTGCCCATGGAGAACACCGAGGGGGAAGTCCGATCCATGGTGCGCACCTGGGAGGGGATGTTGTGCTGGTCCAGGATACGGACGATCTCCTGACAGCGGTCCTGCTGGAACACCGCCGCCAGCTGGGCGCGGTTCAGGGGGGTAAGCATACGAATCTCCTTTCTGGCACAAAGGGGAATACGGACGGCGTGGGGCTTGGTCCTCGCGTCAGTCCGCCAAATGCACGCTGACCATGCGGACCGAGACGGGGAGCCCCTCCTGGTCCGCCAGCGCCTCCGAACCATAGAGGTAGCGCACGTCCACCGTGTCTCCCTCCTGGATCCCTTCCTGCTGGATGGCGTCCGCGATGGTCTGGTCCATGGGGGAGCGCAATTCCATCCCTGCGGGGAACCAGTAATCGTCATACCGGATGTCCTCGGAGAGGGAAACGGTGATAAAATCCTGTTCCAAACGGGTCACCGTTCCGGAAGTGTTGTATTCTCCGTCGACCAAATGGGGATTCGTCACCCGCCCCCAGCGGAAGGCGGTGACCTGGACGGGATCTCCGGGGATCAGGTCCCGGGCGCAGTCAAAGGAGAGGTACATGCCCACCGCGGGGTCCTCCACGTCGGTGCCGTAGTGGGTGCCGGTGCGGGAGACATAGACCTCCTCCGCTTCCTGGACCACCCAGTCGGGGTAGAGGGGTTTGACCAGGAAGAAGTCCTCGCTGTAGTCCAGAAGCTCCCCGGTCATGGTCCAGTTCTCCAGGCCGAAACTCACCACCCAGACGGTGGGGGGATCGCCCGCTTCCACCGTGTCGCTGAGGAAGCAGCCGCCCACCAGGTCCCCCACCTGGATGTCCTCTAGGGCCAACTTCTCCTGGATGGGTTCGTCGATGGGGAAGCGGAGGTCGGAACCCTCCGGGAAGAAATTTCCGTTGCATTTCACGTCCCGGGTGAGGGTCACGGTGACGTAGCCGTCCTCCAGGCTTTGGACAACGCCGCCCATGCCGATCTCGCCGCCTTCGATGATGTCGGCTTCCGAGGGGTTCTCCTTCTGACAGCCCGCCAACCCCAGGGCAGCGGCCAGGACCAGGGCCAAAAGAAGGGGGAATCTGCGTCGTTTCATGGGAGGTTCCTCCTTTCGTCAATAGAGGGCCTTTGGTAAGGTCAATGTACCACAGAAACAGGAAAAGGGCAAGAGAATTTAGAAAAAACAACAAATCCCAAGGAGGTCTTCTCCCCGGGATTTGTTCTTCTTGGATAAAAGCTTGGGGTTCAGGGGAGGTAGTAGGTGATCTCCCCCTGGTGGTCGGCCAGAAGCTGATCCTGGTAGGCCTCCACCGCCTCCTGGGCTTCCTGGGGCGGGTTCATACGGTCATAGGGCAGGCCGTGGGCCTGGCAGTATTCCTCCATCACGACCTCTTTCAGCTTCGCCTTGGCCAGGAAGCGGGGGGCCTGCCCTCGCAGGTCTGCCACGTATTCTTCAAAGGAGATCCCGGCACTGGCGCAGTAGTTGTCGATCTGTTCCTTTCCCTCCGGAAGTGCATAGGCGGTGTACACCGTCTCCTGAAGGTATTGCTCGATCTCCTCCTGGGTGGGGGTGAGGCCCCGGGCCTCTGCCTCCTCTAAGAGAAGGGCGTTTTTCAGCAGGTAATCCACCACCTCCCGGTCCGAGAGGGTGGCAGGGTCCACCCCGGCCAGGGCGGCTTGGGTCTGCTTTTGGTAGTCCACCACCGACCGCAGCACCGTCTGGTCCTTGTAGACCGCCAGCACGGGGTCATCGGGCGCCTCCGCCTGCTCCATCGCTTCCTCGTAATAGGTGCCCAGGGATTCTTCGACCGGGGTGTCCTCCGCACTTTGGGCGGCAATTCCTATGGACACTGTTACTGCAAGCACTAAAACTATCAATAAGCCGAGTAGTTTTTTCATCTTTGTTCCTCCTAACTAGCTTTAGAACGTTCTCTCATTTAAAAACAGTTTTTACAGTAGTGGATTTGCTATGAGCTCCTAAGTTACAAACCCCTGTTGCAACGGCATAAGAAGGCATCGTTTTTAATGTGAAAAACGTTGTTTGATACGAAGATGCATAGCTTGTGTTTGTAGACCATTTAACGCTTTGTGTAGCAACTTTAGCATTTGAACTATTATAGTAACTTACAGATAGTCCCGGCGCAGTACCTACACTAAACCCACTTGGTACAGAGACAGGAATACATGCAACTTGAGTATTCCATGAGGAAAACGCTGTTCCTGGGAAATGCCCTCCCGACAATTTATTTGGCTGATTATAGTTATTCGTATAGGAAACTTTGAATGTCACAGGAACGCTTTGTATAGTACCAACGCCGAGATCTCCGGCTACATTCAAAAATACTGTTGAACAACTACTTGAATTTGAGGCAGTTTTAGGATTTGCTTTGCATTGGCTACAGGAAAACCTTAAAATATTTACAGTCTTTGTATCACCGCACGAACATTTTCCAACACTTGCATGCGGATGATTTTTTGAGGGTGTTCCTGCAGAATATGTGTGACTACCACAATATTTACATGTACCACTTCCCCAAGTTCCAGGACCATGTTTTTTTACTTCTTGCCCACCAACATATATCTTTTTCCCGCACGAGTTGCATGTTCTATAATATTTGTGGGGATGTGTTGCATCGGAGTAACGTGTACCTAGAGAAGAATGAGAACATGCCGCTTCTGCATTCAAGGGGAAAATAGAGATTAATAAACCTATAACAATAAAAAGAATAACTATGATCTTGGAAGC
>OLQU01001118.1_pt1 | contig 19458 bp, 13 predicted proteins | sample 1672271 | NCBI WGS metagenome assembly OLQU01 (sample SAMEA3136666, study PRJEB25190) | human gut metagenome | biome: human gut; feature: human-associated habitat; material: faeces | place: Austria | collected 2013 | reverse complement strand
CCTATGGACATCCTTCTTTGGAAACTGTAGAAAGGCTGGAAAATGCAGGAAGCCAGGTTGTTTTTACCATGAAAAGCGGGCAGATTTTTGTCGAATCTGCCCGTTCGAAAATCTTTATGCCATGCTTCGCAGGCGCGCAACCGCGTCCGGGATGACCTCCATCACAATGCCCGAGGCCACATAGCTGGCCAGCACGGCCTCGCTGCTCGTGCCCAGCGACTTGAGCAGTGCCTCGTGCTCGCCCAGATTCGTCTGCGTGAGCACGGTTTCATCCTCCCGCTGCGTGTAGCGGAATCCTTCGTAGGGAAAAACATACGTCGCCGTCTGCGCGAGCGCGCCCGCGCCCAGCGCAAGCAGCCCGGCGCACAGCAGCATACAAGCCTGTCGTTTCATCGAGAAAGCCCCCTTTGGGTGTCGGCGGTTGTTTTCTTATTTTTTCGCAACGTCGCGGCTCATGGCCGAAAGCTGCGCGAGCGCAAACATGAACATCAGGTTGATGGGCAGCATCGCGCTGAGCGTCGCGCTCTCCATCATGCCGATGAGCAAACCGGCGAACGTCATCATGCAAAGCCCCAGCGCGCCGCGCGGCCGCTTGGGCGCAAAGAAGACGCGAATCGTCTGCCAGACCGCAATCGCCAGGAAGACGATCTGCGGTACCAGACCGATCAGGCCGAAATCGGCCGCCCACTGCAGGTAGGCATTGTGAACGGCTATGCCGTCCGTCCAGGAAATATACTGACCGATTTTGTGCCCCGTCTGGTTGACGCCGTTGCCGATCATCATCATCTTCGGGTTATCGCGCCAGAACATGAAGACGGCGCGCCAGATATCGGTTCGATCGCTGAACGAGCCATCCGTGTTGGCCAGCACGCGCGCCCGTATCTTTCTGACCTGAATTTCCGGCACTGCGGGTTCGGCGGCTGCCTCCTGCGCCGGCGGTTCAGCCGCCTCGACCGACGCTTCCGCCGTCGTTTCTTCGGCGCTCGGTTCGACCGGCTGCGCTTCCGGCACTTCTTCGGCACTCAATTCGGCCTGCTGCGCTTCCGCCTGCTCGGCCAGCGCCGCCTGAAGCGCCGCGTCATACGCCAGTTGGTTGTAGTGCGCAACCGCCGCGCGGGTCATCCTGTCCGCGCCCCAATAGCCGCCGCCCAGCACAACCGCACCGGCCAGCACCGCCGCCAGCAGACCCGCCGCGACATTCCGGCGGCAGAGCACACGGCGAACGCCGTCAAACGCGGCGGCGGCCAGCACGGCCAACAGCGCATAGCGGGACGTGCGGCTCTGGGTCAACACGATGACCGCCATCGACATCACGGCCGGAATCAGGCAGAAGAGCTTGAGAAGGATGTTTCGGTGGTAGCCCACGCCCATCACGCACATCATGCACAGGCTGATGACAATCATGCCCGTGATGTTGTAATGCACGCCGGAGCACAGCCATCCCTCGACCGCGCCGAAGCCGAACGGCCCCAGATCGGCGGCGTAAATCGTGCCGCTCCACGCGCAGAACAGAAGCGCCCCGCAGAATACATAGGCGAAGACCGCGCTCAATACGCTCATCGTCGCCATCAGCATTTCGCGCTCGCGCTGCTTTCTCTCGGAAATCGACGCATAAATGCCGAAGAACATCACCGCGTAGCCATGCCACGCAGTCACGTTCTTGCCCGTAAAGCCGAAGCGAATCGCAAACGGCACCAGAATCCAGAGATACAGCACAAAGAGCGTCACCACGTCCGCCCTCGCCGGTTCGAGCGAGGACGCGCGCCGCTGCAAGCGCAGCAGGCACAGCGCCGCGCCCCACGGGATGACGATATAGCCGTACAGCAGGCTCATCGGCTCGCGATACCACGCCACAATGGCGCTATCCCCGAGCGTCGCGTATAAAAACGTCACGATCAGGAACAGCGCTTCATTGCCGAACACCGCCAGCATGATATCCCGAATCAGGCTCTGGCCGCGCGCGAGCAGCCCGTTTTCTCGTTTCTGTTCAGACATAATTTTTCTCATCCTTTTGATTTGAAAAAAGGCGGGGAGGATTACTCCTCCACGCCCAGCACATCGACGGCAGCCGGGCTTTCCGGCGCGGCAACGGTTTCCTGCGGTTCGTTCGCAGTCTGATTTTCCGCCGGGTTCACCGGCTTGCGCGGGCCGCGGCGGCGGCTGCGGCGGCTGCGGCTCGGCTTTTCGCCCTGCGGCTTCTCGGCGCTCTTTTCAGGGCGCTCCGGCTGGTTTTTGAGCATGATGACCACGCGGCGGTTCGGCTCCTCGCCCTCCGAATGGGTGGTCACGGCCGGGTGATTTTGCAGCGCGGTGTGCAGCACGCGGCGCTCATAGGGATTCATCGGCTCGAGCACAACCTTGCGGCCGGTCTTGACCGCGCGGTTGGCCATGCGCTGCGCCAGACGGCGCAGGCTGTCCTCGCGCTTGGCGCGGTAATTTTCGGTATCCAGCGTGACGCGGATATAGCCCTCGCGCCCCTTGTTCACCTGCAGGCTGGTGAGATACTGGAGCGCGTCCAGCGTCTCGCCGCGGCGGCCGATGAGGATGCCCAGCGTGTCGCCAATCATGTGGATGGAAAGGTTATCCGCCTTGCTGTCGTCCACATAGACGTCCACCTTGACGCCCATGCGGTCGGTCACGTCCATCAGGAATTTCTGCGCGCGTCCCGCCGGGGTGTCCTCCGGATGGATGACGGGCGGCTCGGTCGGCGCGAACGTCTCGGCGGGAACCATCGGCGCGAAATCGCGCTTCTCGCTCTCCTCGCGGGCGGGGCGCGCCGGGCGCGGCTTGCGCTCGCGCGGCGGCTTGGGCGCTTCCGGCTTCTTTTCCGGCTTGGTCTCGGCCTTGGGCGCTTCCGGCTTGACTTCGGCCTTCGGCGCGGCGGGCTTGGCCTCCGGCTTCTTCTCCGGCTTCTTCTCCGGCTTCTTTTCCGGCTTCATTTCCGGCTTCATTTCCGGCTTCGCCTCGGCCTTGGGCGCGTCCGGCTTGGGCGCTTCGGCCTTCGGCGCGGCGGGCTTCGGCGCGGCGGGCTTCGGCGCGGACTTCTTTTTCTGCTCGTTCAGGCTGAAGCTGCCCAGCAGATCGCTCAGCCCGTGATCGTCCTCGCGCTCATCCTCCATCACGGTCAGGCGCACACAGGCGGGCTTGCTGCCGAACAGGCCGAACAAGCCCTTCGCGCCCTCCTGAAGCACGTCCACGTGCACGTCGGCAATGGTGACGCCCAGCTCGGCCAAACCGTTGTCGATGGCCTCCTGCGTCGTTTTGCCGGTGAATTCCTTGATTCTCATCAGATGCCGACCTCCTCAGCCTTGGCCGCCTTGCGGTCCTGCTGCTCAAAGTACTTGTTGAAGCAAATCTGTTCGACGATGGCGTAGATGTTGGAAACCACCCAATACAGGGCGAACGCGGAGTTGTAGCTGGCGCAGAAGTAGAGGGACATGAAGGTCATCACGTAGATCATCATCTTCTGGCTGCCCGCCTGAGACGGATCCATCGGGCTGTTCTTCATGGTCAGCTTCTGCATGAAGATCTGAGAAACGACGGAGAGGATCGGCAGCAGGAACCAGCCGTTGCCCTCCTGATAGATGGAGAAGCGGATCAGGCCGAGGATGTTCAGGTTGCCCAGACCCGCCACCGGCGCGATATACGGCGCGTAGGCCGCGGAGCTGATGAACGGGGTGACGACGTCGTTGATGTAGGTCGTCAGATCGGCGGCGCCGGCAAAGCTGAGCGCCTGCGGGATCACGCCGTCGGCGACGAGCTTGGCGCTCACGTCGTTCCAGACCTTGTAATCCACCAGACGGAGGGACTGCACATCCGGCATGTAGGTCGCAAACGGGCTGTCGGGCATCCAGAGGTTCTTGATCCACAGGAACGGCTCGACCAACGTGTGCGGGTCAATTTCCGGGTTGTGGTAGAAGGTGAGGAACTGAGACACCAGCTGCTCGTTCGCGAACGTGCGCAGCGCGTAGAACATCGCGAAGAGGATGACCATTGAAATGAGCATCGGCAGGCAGGAGCCCATCGGGTTGATGCCCTCTTTGCGATACAGCTCCTGGAGCTTCTGGTTGAGCTTCTCCTGATCATCCTTGTATTTGGCCTGAAGGGCGGCCGCCTTGGGCTGGATGGTCGACATGCGCATGGTGGAGCGGCGGCTCTTGAGGTTGAGCGGCATGACCACCAGCTTGATCAGGATGGTGAAGACGATGATCGTCAGCGCGTAGTTGTTGATGAACGTGTGCAGCGCTTTGATGAGCGTGAGCAGCAGCGAATTGAGAAAACTCATGGACGGAACGTCCTCCTTGCGTCAAGAATTGTCCTCAGCCTGTCCGCTTGGGCGAACGGCCTTCCCCGCCGGGGGATAAACGACTTTTTTGTCAGTTTTTTTCGATTTTCGGCTTCGTTTCGGGGGCACGGGGTCGTAAAAGCTTCCCTTATAAAAGGGCTGGCAGCGCAGCAGCCGCCGGATGGCCAGATAGCCGCCGTAGAGCGCGCCGTGCCGCTCGACGGCCTGCATCGCGTAGGTCGAGCAGGTCGGCGTAAACGGGCAGCAGGGCGCGTGCATCGGGCTGATAAACCGCCGGTAAAAGCGGATCAGCAGCAGCAGCAATCGCTTCATCACGGGCAATCCGCCGCCTTTTCAGCGGGTCTCGGCTTCTTCTGTGCGTCGGGAAGAAGCAGGTTCTGCTTGCGCAGCAGGTACTGCATGGAACGGCTGAGCTTGTCAAACGCCGCCTCCGCGGCGGGCTGGCGGGCGATGAACACATACAGCCCCGGCTTCATCTGGGGGAGCAGCGGCACACAGGCGGCGCGCAGGCGGCGCTTGATGCGGTTGCGCTGCACCGCGCAGCCGAGCTTTTTGCCCACCGAAAAGCCTACCTTGAGCACCGGGCCGCGCACGTAGAGCATCACCATCTCCCGCGCCCCGGCGGACGCGCCCCGGCGATACACATATTTGAACTGCGCGTTCTTTTTCAGGCTGTAAGTTCTTTGCAAATTAACAACGCTCTCCTCGGTTGACGCCAAAAACGGCAAATGAAAGAAAAAGGCCCGCTCCCGGTCTTTGCCGGGCCGGACCGAACGCCCCGAGCAGCCTCGGAACGGGTGCCGCCGATTGGCGGGCGCTGATTGTCAAATCAATCAGACGGGATTGGAAACGGTCAGCTTCGCGCGGCCGCGGGCGCGGCGGCGGGCAAGAACCTTGCGGCCGTTCTTGGTGGACATACGGGAACGGAAGCCATGCACCTTCGCGCGCTGGCGCTTCTTGGGCTGATAAGTTCTGACAGACGATGCCATTGTTACACACTCCTATCATCAGGTGAATTTGAACAAATGTAGAATCGCGCCGCGGCAGGCGGCACGTTGTTCCATGCGAAAGCGATTATAGTATACTTCACCGGCCGCGGTGAAGTCAAGAAGAATTTCCTGTAAAAAGCGGATGAAACCATAAAAAAGCGTCAAAAAGCGATTCATTTCCGCCGGAACAAACCGTTTGTCAGCAAAATATCACACTTTTTCCGCCGCACTTGACTTTTCCCCGCCCATCAGCGTATAATAAAGCCAAATTGGGGTTTTGCCGCAGGCGTTCCGGCCGGCGATCCCTCGCTGATTTCCGCGCATCCGCGCGTTTTTCATCCAATTTATGAAGGAGGCATATTCTTTATGCGTCGTATCGGTGTTTTGACTTCCGGCGGAGATTCCCCGGGCATGAACGCCGCCGTCATGGCGGTCGCCAAATCCGCGCGCTATTACGGCATGTCCCTCATCGGCATCAAGCGCGGCTATAACGGCACGCTCTGCCGAAGCCACCATATTGAGGATGACATGGTCGAGCTGGATCTGGATACCATTCTGGATATCGCCGATCAGCCGGGCACCTACCTGCGCACCGCGCGCTGCCTTGATTTCATACGACCGGAAATGCGCGTGCACGCGGCCAACAACATCCGCGAGATGGGCATCGAGGGCGTCGTCGTCATCGGCGGCGACGGCTCCTATCACGGCGCGATGGGGCTGTGCGAATTGGGCATCCCCTGCGTGGGCATCCCCGGCACGATTGACAACGACCTCGCCTATACCGAGATGACGCTAGGCTATGACACCGCCGTCAACTCCTGCATCGACGATATCCGCGCCATCCGCGCGACCAGCCGTTCCCACGACCGTCCGGGCGTGGTGGAGGTCATGGGCCGTCACTGCGGCGATATCGCCCTGAAGGCCGCCGCCGGTTCCGGCGCGGAAATCTGCCTCGTGCCGGAGGTGCCGTGGTCGATTCAGGAGGCCGCCGACCGCCTCTCCCGCCTGATCGACATGGGCAACCCGCGCGCAACCGTCGTCGTCGCCGAAGGCGCGTGGGACGCCATGCAGCCCGCCGACTGGCGCCGCTACCTCATCGAGAACGGCGCGAAGGGCATCCACGAGGACGACCCGATCAGCACCGAAAAGCTCGCCTTGCTGCTCAAATACAAGTGCAAGTGCGAGGCGCGCTCGACCGTGCTCGGCTACACCCAGCGCGGCCGCACGCCGTCCGCCTACGACAGCTGGTTCGCCTTCGAGGCCGGCAACCTTGCCGTCAACCTGCTGCGCAACGGCATCGGCAATCAGGTCATCGGCATCAAGGATGGCCGTGTGTACTACCTGCCGATCATCGAGGCGCTCAAGCAGAAGCGCGAGTTCAACCTCTCGCTGTACAACATGATTAACTCTCTGTAATTTCAACATTTCGTGGGGCTGTTCATGCGCAACAGCCCCATTCTTATCGAAAAGGAGAATCCTCCATGCTCGCCAAAAACCAATGCTTTGAAATGACCTGCGACGCCTTCGGTCAGGATGCGCAGGGCGTCTGCCGCCACGAGGGCATGGCCGTGTTTGTCCCCGGTCTGCTGCCCGGCGAACGCGCGCTGGTGCGTATCGTCAAGCCGGAAAAGCGCTATGCCTTTGGCCGCGTGGAAAAGCTGCTGGAAAAGAGCCCCAGCCGCGCCGAGCCGTTCTGCCCCATCTACAAGCGCTGCGGCGGCTGCGTCTGCCAGCACATGACCTACGAGGCCTCCCTTGCCTTCAAGCGCCAGCAGGTGCAGGATCTCCTCCAGCGCGTCGGCGGGCTTTCCATCGAGGTGCCGCCCGTTTGGGGCATGGCGCATCCCTTCGGCTACCGCAATAAGGGCGCATACCCCGTCGCGCAGACAGACGGCGCACCTGCCTGCGGCTTCTTCGCGCCGCGCAGCCACGATCTCGTCCCCCTGCCCGAAAACGGATGCGCCATTCAGGGCGAGGATTCCGCCAAGGCCACACAGGCCGTCCTGAATTGGATGCGCGAAAACAGCGTCCCCGTCTACGATGAGCAGACCGGACGCGGCCTCGTCCGCCATATTATGACCCGCTCGACGACCTCCGGCGAGCTGATGGTCGTCGTCGTCGTCACCCGCGCGGATATCCCGAAGGCCAGTCGGCTGATCGAGCTGCTGCGCGCCGCCGTCCCTGGCCTGTGCAGCGTCTGCCTGAGCGTCAACAGCCGCCGCACCAACGTCATTTTGGGCACGGACATCCGCGTTCTCTGGGGCAAAGCCGCCATGGAGGACGCGCTCTGCGGCCTGCGCTTCTCCGTTTCGCCGCTCTCCTTCTTCCAAGTGAATCCCCAACAGACCGAGAGACTCTACGACCTCGCGCTGGAATACGCCGGCCTGACCGGCGCCGAAACCGTCGTGGATGCGTACTGCGGCGCGGGCACGATCTCCCTGCTGCTGGCGCAGAAGGCCAAAAAAGTCATCGGCATCGAAATCGTGCCGGAAGCCATTCAGAACGCGAATGAAAACGCCGCGCGCAACGGCATTGCCAACGCCGAGTTCCACGTCGGCGCAACCGAGGAACTGCTGCCCAAGCTGGTGGAAAACGGCCTCCGCCCGGATGTGATCGTGCTCGATCCCCCGCGCAAGGGCTGCGATCCCGCCGTCTTGCAGGCCATCATCGCCGCCGCGCCCAAGCGCGTGGTCTATGTCTCCTGCGGCGCGCCGACCCTCGCCCGCGACGCCAAGCTGCTCGCCGAAGGCGGATACGCCGCCGAAAGGGTTCAGTGCGTCGATATGTTCTGCTGGACGGGGGCGGTGGAGACGGTGATGGTTATGTCCCAACAAAAGCCGGATGATGTTATCCGGGTTGGAATTGATATTGATAAAATGAACGTCACAAAAGCCGAAAGCAAAGCGACCTATACCGAAATTCAGGCTCGTGTCAAAGAACAAACCGGACTAAATGTAACTCCGCTTTATATCGCACAAGTCAAGGCAAAGCATGGAATCATCGAACGTGAGAACTACAATCATGCTAAATCCGAAACAACAAGAACATTAAAATGTCCACCGGATAAGGAAAAGGCGATTGAAGACGCACTGCGGCATTTTAAGATGATCTGATTATTGCCGTAATTTTTGAAACGATTATCTTGCTTTTCAATGAAGAGATTATGGGAAGAAAGTGTGCATAGCGTTTACTGTTAAAGGCTATTAATCTTTCAGAAAAGTACCATCCATTCAAAACCAAAACATCTAAACAGAAGCATATTAGAACAAATGCATCTTCTTCATTATATTTCTAAGTAAGTGTAGTAAAGCCCACCGATCAGCATGAATCGGCGGGTTTTACGTTTATTAATTTATAACAGGAAGTTCTATGATAGGAATCGGTTTCATCAAATATTATCGAGAATCTTCTGGACGGCATACGGCTTAGCGTACTTAATATAAGCATCGCTTACAAAAATAGTGTTTGTCGCACAAGGTTCAACCCACATTGCCGGATAAATAGCAACTTTTTTTGTTTTTCTTGGACCATTTACAACAATTTCGTCATCTACAGTGATTTTACAGCCTGATTGCTTAAGGATATTCGTCAAAGGCATAATCATATTAATCTGTGTCTCTGTTTTAATAGGAAGTGCTTTTATTCCTTTAATCCCCCATTCAAGGAGCTGAAGCGCAGCAAAGCGATCAAGTATACCATGTACATATTGGTTTCTGTAGTGCTTCAGACATTTGGAACACGCAGCTCCGCAATTACAAGAGCTTAGCAATTCCTTCATATCGGATAATATTTCAGCAATCACATCGGCTACACTGACGGCATAGCCAGCCCCACTTGATAGACTATCGTAAAGGTAAATATCGATATAAGAAGCTTCTGCCCCTGTTCTGAGCCGATAGCCAGTAACAAGTTCAGTGAATTCAATATCGAGTTTTTTGCTTGCTACCAGCCGTAGTGCTTCAGCCAAGGATTGAGCAGCACGACCAAGCCATGGATTATCATTACGATGTACATCAATAATCTTATCATCAATTGTGAATTCAAGAACCAGCATGTCAGTTATAAAATCATATCCAAGATTCACATTAAAGGAATTACTATGACGGCATCTGCTTCTGGCGTACTTTGACTTGTATGGTCTATTAACGTCATTCAAAACAGAAATATCATCGCCTGGCATTGCAGCACCACAATCTTTGCAAACCATGAATCCCTTGTCATTTGATCCCTTATTCAACATGATAATTCGCTGATTTGTTCGCGAAGCAATTCGTATATTCTTGCAGCCTGGGGCAAGTTTCATTTCTTCAGCATCTGGTAGTGTTGAATACAGAGGCTGCTGTACAGCGGTATATTCTTCTGATAGCTGAGCGTCCGGTATTGCTTCAGCATTTCTTGGTGCAAAGCCCCAAGGACGCATCATTTCACGAGTGATTTTGAGATCACCGTTCCCACAGAATGGGCACCGTTTTGTGTTTTCTTCCATCAAACCAAACCAACCGCACTCAGAACAAGAGATAATCTGCTTCACATAGTTTGGATCTTCTGTATAGGCACGTGCCGGAGTGAGTGATTGGCCGTGACGACGTTCACTTCCAGGATAGTAAAATCCGCCAATCTGATAGGTTTGTTTATCAACCACAAGCGCTCTGCCAGGAGCATATTCCCCTATAGCCACATCAAGTCCACGATCAACTTCGTAGAGAATCTTCCCATACATATCTGGAATATAGGTACTTACGACATTCTTCGGAAACGAGTATGTCGGGATGATACCTTCTTCATAAAGAGCATCTAAGAGAACTTTTGCATCGCATTCCTTAGCGCCTTCATCTACGCCAAAAAGTTCGGGATGAGCACGGCATTTTTCTTTAAGTGTATCAAGATCCTCTTTGAGTTCATCCGCAAACGCTGAATAATGGAATACCGCTCCAATAGGCAAAAGGAGATTGGCTTTATCAACATTGTAAGAAGTAAGATAATTCTTAAAACTGTCAAGGAAATCTTTGAGAAAAACAGCTGCGGAAACTGTATCAAGGCTCAAACGTTTTTCTGAGAGAAATCCCTGTAATATAACCATGGCCAGATGGCGCTGGAGGAGTTTCTCACTTCGCACATCGATCCAAGGCCTGCGGGGGTCGCCACGGAACATGGGAATCGGATCATTGAAGTACAATGTATCATGGGGACCATCTTCACAAAAGGTAACGATTGTAGATAAACTAGATCCACGGCGGCCTGCTCGTCCAGCTCTTTGTTGATAGTTTTCACGCATTGGAGGGATGTTTCGCAGACCAACGGCAACTAGCGAACCAATATCAATACCAACTTCCATAGTCGTTGTACTGCTGAGAATATCGACAGGCGTTTCACCATCTTGAATCAGATCTTGGAAACGCAGTTCATATTGTTCAGTCTTGCTCCAAAGATCGTCACGTTGATCTTTATGTGAAAGCTGAGCAGTATGTTCCTCCGTGTCAATTACGTGGATCGGCTCACCCTGGATTGCATCAGAAACTGGCTTTCTCCAGAAACTAAGTGCTTCATATTCATCAGATTTCATTTTATGGATGTGAGTAGAGCCACAACTTGGGCATCTGTCTTTAAGAACAAAAGGTGTCAGTTCAGCACATTTTTCACACTTATGCCATATGTGCATAGCATCAAAACGTACTTTTACTCTGGAAAGGTCAATATATAGCTTTCCATTATCAGGTTGTGCCGAATCGAGGAACGCTTCTTTCAATATTCGTTTCCACACCATCTCGATTTCATTTTCGCCGTTCCAACCCATGATTTCCCGGATGACTTTTGAAAACTCCCAATCTTTATCAAGTCCATAACCGCCTCGCTTTGGACGAACCTTTAATCGAACCGTATCATTAATAGTATGACCAAGAGCGGTCGACATATCACAGATCGACAAAATCCAAGCATTGAAGAGACTGAGAAACTCTTCATCAGAAACTGTCACGTGGTTTTCCTCAAGAGCATCGACTGCATCAAAAAGTGCCTGATCGGTAGGTTCAATCCAACTTGTAGCAGAATCATACAAAGTGTTATAACCTCCAGCAAACAGCCGAAGAAGATATTCCTGCATTTGTAAAGGCGCATTCGAAATCGTAAACCGTGGAGCATAGTCTCTTCCTCGTTTTATGCATCGATTATAATTGTTTAATGCAGTCACACAATCTTCTGCGAATTTTGTCCGTTCATCGGCGTGAAACATTTGCACGTGGCGCTGACCTGCTGCGAGGCAAAAATAATCATACAATGTATTCATAGACTGTTCGACTGTTTGTTCTTCCATTGTTTTAATCGCTATTGCAAACAGCTGTCTTGCAGCAGAAATATCCGAAGCATCAGACATATCTCTAGCCAGTTTTGCTGCACGTTGACGACTATCAGAGAAAAGCAAAACCTTGCGTCCTTCGTTAGGAAACCGCTCAGGATCACTGTCCTTTCCTGGAACAGCAGGTTGCAGTTGGAACTGCGACTTGATCAAGTTGAAAAAAGATTGGTTGCCTCTAGTACTAAATGAGGTAAGCTGCGATGTAGAAAGTTGATGCCTACAATGTGGACAAGTTGGAAAGGTAATGATCTGTGGTCTCCCTTTCGCAGAGTAACCACAGTAATATAGTTTTCTAATCCAAGGTTTTCCCGAGAAAGAATCATCCGTAAAGTTGATAAATCCACTTTTAACATCGAGGTAACAGGGTTTAATGGCGTTTTTTCCTTGTTTTGTAGGCAGCTCAAAATCATCATTTGGAATAAATAAATGTACTTCTTTCATCCTGTGATCCATTAACTGACCGGGATAATGCCACAGATATACATTTCCATGAAGTTCTATGCCATCCTCAAGGACATATCCCTTGAAAAATAGTGCACCACAACGCCTGTCGTTATAAAGCTCATAAACCAAACTGCCACAATGAGAACAGATTAAATTGCCATCAGATAAATATATTTCACCTAAAGTGAGGCCACCTTCCGAATGAGAATGGTTACAATTTGCATTAGTACAAGCATACACTCCAGAGATTCCTCTGAAAAGCATATGCATACGTGCAGGAAAAAGAATTGAACCTTTAGTATTTTTTGCAAGCGGTGCAATTGCTAAGAGGACGCCGACAGCTTTTAAAGCATTCTCCCGACTTAAATTCGGGAAAATACTGGAAGATAATTCTCCTAAAGATACTGCATTTCCGCGGCAAAACTTAATGAGTTCATGGAACGGTCGATAATGCACCAGATTATCGTACATCCAATTGCAAATTTCTATCATGGATTTGACATTCTGGTCAAAACCTTCTATTTGATGCCAAAACGACAACAGTGCAGAAAGTTTTATGTCATCTTTATCTTCAAATTGACCAGGATCTGAGTTTAAGAGAAGTTCAGTGGGTATATCATATTTTAACTGGTCATCAATAACTTCTCTTTTACCGGTAAGATAACAAAATTGAGTTGTTTTGTCAGAAGCAGTAAGTTCATTTGCAAACTTCATTACCGAATCAAGGTCCTGCTGATTCTTATTAGGCATACTTGCAGTTGTAAGTATAAATTGTACGCGGTCGCGACTAATGTCAAGCTTATGAAAAAGTCTGCGAATCAATAATGCAACTTCGCCACCAGATGAACCACGGTACATATGTGCTTCATCAATAACAAACAGCAATTTATTCTCTTCGTTCGAGGCAAGCCACTCACGAGTATCATCCCAGATTTTCTGTTCTCTGGGGCGTAGTAACATATATTCCAGCATAGAATAGTTTGTGATGAGAATATCAGGACAAAATTGTTGCATTTCAAAACGAGTTATTAGTTCCGCATCCTCATCATTTGGAATATGCCTACTCTCATGAAGTCCTTGCAGGAATTGATCCATATCTTCCTTGGCAGGAATCTTTCCCTCTTTGAGAAGATGATTGAAATATTCTTTTTCTAAGTCGTTTTGCGGAAAAGACATTCTAGCCAATGTCTTTTCGAGTTTCCTGTCCTGTTCTGTAGAAGGCTGTACGCCAGGATATGGAGTTCGACCAGTATACATTCCAAATTGCGGACGGCGAACCTCGTCACCACAGATGTTTCTAAATATCTTGATAAACTTCTTATCCGGATCTCCAATCATCCTTCTAAGTCGGCTAATCTGGTCTGAAACCAAAGCGTTCATGGGGTACATAATAATCGTACGAACACCACGTTTTGCCCATGATTCCTTAGGGTCTCTTGCTTCGGTGGCCAGCTTAGCAAGAAGCGGCCACATAAAACACTCCGTTTTACCAGAACCAGTACCCGTTGATATAAACAAGTCTTCTCCTCTGTTTGCCGCTTCAAGCGCGGATATTTGGTGAGCAAACGGAGAAGGAAAAACTCCAATGCCTGCTTCTGCCAATTGCAAGAAATAGTTTTTCATCCAAGGTTGAATAGCTGCCGTTTCAATGCCGTTGGGGACAGTAACATACGCCGGAGATGATTCAATAAAAGGTTTTTGGTAAAGTAATCCTTCATCATCAATATGGTCGTCTAAAGCAGAAAGCAGGAGAGGAGATTTTCCAAAATACTGCGATTTAATGTAGTCTTCCAGCTCTGTTCGCAGCTGTTTATGAACAGAATTCGCTCCATTTGGCATCAAATTATTCCTCCCTTAAACTCATATCCCTCATCAGACAGAATATTCTTAATGGCAGTAAAGACTTCTACTGAAAGTTTTCTTCTAAAATTGCACGGAAGAGATGTACATATCTCAGGCCAACTATAAAGTTTCAAAAATTCTAATTCACATGGTGGAAGCAAATAATTCAAACGTATATGTACTAACCCTCCATCTTCAAAATATTCTATTGGAGGCAATGTTCCATACACTGAGAGACAAGCACACGCAAGCGTCCTGTAATTGTAGGATTCTACCTGCCACTGCGGAAGTGGACTGACTTCTATTGTAGTTCCAGAATAGCGGTAAAGATAGTATAGCTGTGAACCCTTCATTCCGATTCGAAGAAGTGAAACAACCCCTGTCGTATCCGGCTTATTCACCCAATACCCTTGAGAAAATGGTGGTTTTAAACGAAGATACTCTGTACTTGACTCAAAAGACAGATTGGATTCCCAAGAAGCAGCCGACTGCGTTATACGCCACAATGTTTGTAAATTTTCATGTTTCAGACCAAACATCGTCTTTATTTTATCTGGATCTGAATTTTTTTCTCCAGACCGTTTCGAATAAAACCCAATACCAGACACACATGAAATTCCATCCAAAGCAATACCTCTTTGAAATAAAATACTGCCGAATTGCTCTTCACGCCTCATTGATGGAGATATTCGGTTAGGACGGTGATATACCACTCCCATACTTAAGAATTGATCTGTAATTTCATTTTCGAGTTCTTCAGAAACATAAGGTAAACTACCCGAAATCTCTGGGTACATTGCTTTGTAGTTTACAAGCATATTTCGAACTTTTCTTTTTAAATGCACAATAGAAATGAACTCTTCTTCTGAATCATCCCATAACGAAGCATACGCCATCATTCCACAAATACTATACACCAGACGAGTTTTCCAATCGTTCTCTGTTTCTTGTGTTCCTTTATGAATATCATACTTATTTGCTACTTTCGAAAGTAATCCATTATACTTATTCATTAGATTTCTCCCAAGATATATTGCAGCTCGCGTTTGAGGCTTTCAGAAATTTCGAAGCCTTTCTGAGAGGCTGCAATCATCTCTGCAAGTTCATTAGTCTCCAGCGAAGCATAAGCAATAGGAAGAATAGAAAACAAGAATTCTTCATCCGTTGTTATTTCAGGGTAGATTCCATGTATTGTAGTGACAAGTCTGTTAACCTGATTTCTGATTAACGAACTGATCTTTAATTTTGAAAGAGCCCTTAAATCTTTACATGTGCATTTTGATTCTGAATATATTTTGAAGTCCTTAGCAAAATAACCTCCACCGTATTCCCCTGTAGCTTTTTTATCTACAAGAAACTCTGTAAACAACGGCAACATAAATCCATACAGGCTCTTTGGCTCAACCTGTATATCTTCTGCGTATGGATGGATAGCAATATAGAAAATATCTTTTCGAGCAAGAATCTCCGGAAGCCTGTTCATCCATCCACTTGCAAAGAGATTATTGATTATCACAATATCTTCGCCATCAGTTCCAATTTCTGCAATTATCTGATTGCTGTAATTTCCCTCACAGCAGAGAATTCCGTGTTTATGACCTGTTACAGCTGCGCTAAATGCTTGGACAATGTCGATTGCATTAGGGCCAACAAGAAGAATTGGCTGCTTTTCTATATAAGCAGCACAGAGAAATGCGGCTAAACCGCTTCTGTATTTTTCTACTACACCAGCCTCTCCGAATTCAAATACAACTGTATTGATGGCCTCTGCCCAGGAGTGGTGAGCTTCGAGATCGCTTGGATCATCGAAAGCTGGAATAACATGATAAGGATTGGCAACAAATTGGGATGTGACTTCAACTACGGCAGGAGCTTCTATGGCTGAATCTCGAATAGGCTGTCCGCCAGCAAATGCCATGTCTGCAATAAACTCTGCCGCGTTTTCACGAGCCTTTTGTATTCTTTGGGCAACTGCTGCTTCAACATCTTCAGCCAGTTTCTCCTTTTCTGCTATAATATTTGTAATTTGTTCTTCTTTTGATTTTGTTTTGTTATACGCTTCTTGCACTTTGTTCAAATTGACAGTAGCTGATTCCAACTGGGCTTTAAGAGTATCCAGTTTTTCTTGACCTTCAACTAACAAATTTCTATTCTCCGTTTCCCAATCCATACGAATGAGTGCTTTCGTTCTCTCTTGAAGTTCATCACTTGCAGAAATAGCGGATAAAACTATTTCATCTTCTAAACTATCCCCGTCAACGTATCTTAAAACTGCGTTCCGGAATTCATCCAGCAATTCCTTAGCAGCAGAATCTGAACAATGGCATGTAGTCTTAATCTTACAAGTTATGTCGTCAACAGGAATTGCGTCTAGAAACTCCTTGAAAGCTTTATATTCACTGCGAGCTAATCCTCTCGTTTTATATGCAGTCCAAGAAATCGAAGATAAAACAATATCCTTTACAATATTTATCGTACTCTTTAATTGATAAAGTTCATTCGGAATGCCTGCAAATGCTTTTTTATAAAAAGACAATCCATTATCCAAATGCAATATATCGTCACTGGCAAACTCATATACCGGAACCTCTATGCACTCTTCATCCAAAATAATCTTTCCATTAACCACATTGAGTTCTTTTATATTACATAGAACCCCCATATACTGTCCCTTTGACATATAAACAGAGAACATGACTCTGCGGCTACGAGGCTTGTACTCGATTCCCTTTTTTAGTTGCTTGATCAGGTCATCAAGACTCCATGCTTCTGGGATAGTAAAAACTTCAATAGCATCAAGGTCCACGCTATATCTGGATAATATATAATCCTTAGAAGGATCCTTCGCATTCGGAATTGCAGACCAAATCCAAATACCGTAAAACCCCACATCGGAAGGGCCATCCTTATAGAAAATCTTGTCTCTATTTGCAAAATATGGCGGTCTATCTTCACTTTTGCGGAATATATAATATTGTCCATTATGATTCAAATCCGCATAACGAACAAGCCATTTCTGTTTACTATACTCTGAAGTAACACAACATAAAGAAACAATTTCGTTGCTATCGATAGAGGGCAGATTAGAAATATCTGTATCATCAAACCATGTAAGATATTCTCTATCATTTCTTTTATCCGCATTAGATGCAGTTTGCAATTCAGCAATTTTTTCTTGCGCCTCATTCAACTCAGACTTCAGTGCGTCTTTCTCTTGTTCAATTTTTTGTATTTTCTGTTCGTATTCTCTCCTTATACCGTCAACATTCTTTTGAGCATCTTCTATTTGGTTAAGTAAAGAACATTTTTCTTCTTCCATACTCCTAACGCGCTCAGCTACCTCTGCATTTCTTATACGTTCTGATTTAACGCTTTCTATATTTTCATAAAGTTTAGAGCATGAATCATCGTCCAAATTACTCTCTATAAGCTTTAGATATAGATCAACATTATTAGAGAAAACAGAATCTAGCACCGAAGTTGCTAAAGCAATATCATGTGTCATGCCTTGTTCTTCTAGTTTATCGATATTCTCCTGAATTTCTCTGATCCACATTTCAACAGTTTTGTTAACATATATTGCAATAAAAGACCTATCTATATTATTTTCAGCAATTGACAGTGCAAATTTTTCTGTTAATGATTTTGCTCTAAATCCTCCTTGTATTTTTGAAAATTCATGCTCATTTTTCTTAAAGAGTTCTTTAAAATTTCTACCCGTGATAATTTTACAGAGAATTGTTCTTTCTTCCTGAGTAAGAAGCGCAATGTAATTCATAACATATCTCCTTATCTATTTATATTCATATTGCGATAGAATTCCTGTAATTTTCTATAAGAATGCTCGTTAATAATTCCATTTCCAATGCACCTTCGTATCCACCGACATATCTGCGGATAGCAATTCATGCCAACTAATAAATTTCTTAAAGAGTGCGGTGCTGGGATCATTGCTCCTGATACATGAGTAATTCGCTTTAGCATTTCGTTTTCATCATTCAGAAGGATACGCCTTCGTTTTTTGAAATCGATTTTCCAAATGATATCAAGCCCAATGATAACTTGAACACTTAAATCGTACGTCAGTCCATCCAACTCTGTACATTTATCAGAAGATAGTTTTCGTTTATCCACAATATGGTTATTGTCGAAGATAAGTATCTCTCCATCAAATATTGATTGGAACCGCAGCGTTTTATTTCGTGGCAAAATATCTGTTTCGCCAGGATCAATCTCCGTTCCTGCAATATCAGTTACCGAAACTTTCGGTCGTAAACTCGTTTGATTAAGGGGTTCTTTCCAAAAATATGTGTATTGTAAAGCTTGAGTGCGGCCAATAGATATTAATTGCTGCCTGTCAGAGCAAAACACTTCATATAGTTTCGGCTGATGCGAATTGTAATTCAGTTGTCGAACCATCACAGAAGGAAATGTATTTACTGTGGATATATTTCCCTCAATAAGCATATACATATTGTTTTGATTATGTTTAACTATATAATTTCCCTCGACAAATAACGGCCATACTGGTTGCAATGAAACAGGATGTTCTGTCAGTCGGCAATGAAAACCAAGATAGAATCTGGCAGCTTCTTCGTTAAACGCAGATGCCGAAACGATATAAAGAGTCCAAGTTTCCCATCCTATTCGTTTTTGCGTGATTTCTTGAATTCGTATGCCACTGCAAGTTCTTCTATATACATGGCCACGTTTCAATAAATAATATTCTTTCTCAATTTCAACATCGGCATCGTATGGAAGTTTTTTCCCAGAATCTTTTTCGAACAATGTACCTTCCGGATTAACACCTTTAATCTCTGCCGGCCAGAAGTCTCGTAATTTATCGTTTCCATTCTGGAGACTGAGAATATATTTTTCAAATGGTCTTTCACCAATAGGAAGATATGTGATGCTGTCGCAATTCAATCGTTCTTTATTGAACACGTAAGTTATACCTGTTTCTCCCTTTGGCTTGATTTCTATGAAAAAATTTTTACTGAGAAAACTTACTGGAACCCGAATCAGCCCGATTTCAAAACCAAAAGAAGATGCTGAAACATGTGTAATTCGGATTGGCAAGTCGTGTTCCTGAGAACCGTAAGAGATTGTGCATCCTGCTCCAAGTATGCGTTCCGGACAATCTTTGCTTTTTTCATAGGCACTGTGTCTAAAGTGGCGCGTTTGTCTTTCACCATCAGTAAGAGAGACATATTGCCCGCATAGTTCACACATAAACAACCCACTATGCGCAGATACCGTTCCTCCAGGATGCAATCTGGCTGCTTGTTCCGCTGTGATCCGTTTCCAGCCATTGTCTGACCACACACAAACATGCGTCAGCGAAGCCATGTGTATCCCTCCTTATATTCCTATCTTCCAAAAGTTTTTCTTTTCCGTCTGAAAATCTATTAACGCAAACACATGCTTCAAAAGCAATCATACTCTTAACTTAAGGTTTCCAAAGGGGCCACAGCCCCTTGGCACACTGACCTTGCTCGCAAGGTCTAGTGTGTTATACCTTTGTG
>OLQU01001117.1_pt1 | contig 19463 bp, 9 predicted proteins | sample 1672271 | NCBI WGS metagenome assembly OLQU01 (sample SAMEA3136666, study PRJEB25190) | human gut metagenome | biome: human gut; feature: human-associated habitat; material: faeces | place: Austria | collected 2013 | reverse complement strand
TCGTGGGCGTTGGTGGCCTCTACGATCTGGTAGTAAGCCCAGTGGGTGTCCTTCAGATCGGTGAAGATCCGCAGGCTGTCCTGGTGCTGGTCCACGAAGGCCTCGTCGGCGGCACGGCCCAGCATCCGGTTGGTGATGGTGGTCACCTCTGCCCGGGAGATGGTGTCGTTGGGCCGGAAGGTCCCGTCGGGATAGCCGTTGATCCAGCCATACTGGATGGAGCCCACCACGTACTCGTAGAACCAGTCCTCCTGGTCCACGTCGGAGAAGATGTTCTCCCCATCGGGGATCTCGTCACAGAACCGCATGGCCATAGTGGTGAACTCCGCCCGGGTGATGGTCCGCTCGGGGGAGAACCGGTCATCGCCCACGCCGTTGACGATCTCCAAAGAGGCCAGGGCGTTGACGGCGGTGGCGTACCAGGCATCCGCGGCCACGTCGGTGAAGGAGACGGTGGTCTCCACGTCCTGATCCCGCAGGAGGTTGTAGAACATCTGGGCAGCCTCGGCACGGATCATGTCCTTCTCCGGCTGGAAGGAGTCGTCGGGATACCCATTGAGGTAGACCTTGTGGTTGTCGGTATCCAGCCAGTCAGACACGCCGGTGTCGTCGGGGTCGGTGGGTGCCGGGTCGGGCTCGGGCTCGGGTTCAGGCTCAGGATCGGGATCCACGGTGCCGCCGGAATTGGTGTGCTTGGCTGTCACAACCGTTGCCGTGTCGCTGGCTGCCGCATGGGTGTCTGTCTCAGCAAAGGCCAGCGTAAAGATATACGTGGCGTCGGCGTTGGGCAGCGCCAGCTTTGCGGTCCAGACGTTCCCCTGCTGCGTCCAGTTGAGGGAGGACAGATCCAGGGTTGTGCCATTGCGGGTGGCCGTCAACAACCGCGTCAGGTCCGTTCCTGCTGGTAGGTTGCTGCCGGTAAGGGTCAGGGTCACTTCCCCGCTGCCGGAAAGCGTCCCCGGGGTAGCGGTCACCGTGACCGTGGGCTTGACTTTAAAGACCTGAATGCCTGCCGTATCGCTGGATTTGCTGAACGCATCGCCAATCCCCTGGGCAGTAACCTTGTACTGGCCCGGCTTGAGTGCCTTAAGGGAGGCAACGGCATCGTTCAGGCTCATGTCCTCGGTGCCATCATACGTGACGCCATTCACGGTCAGCGTATAGTCCTCACCCAGCGTCAGGCCCGTATCGCCGAACTTGACTTGGATCTCCAGGTCTTCTGGCGCGCTGCCATAGGTCCATTCCGCATCCGGTTCCACAGTCAGGGTAAACTGATCCGTGGGCTGAGGCTCGGACTCGGCGATAATGGTAAAGGTCTTCTCCGTCTGGTTTGTGTAGTTGCCAATACCCGTGATGGTCACCGTGGCCTGGCCCGGACCCTGATCCGCGCAGGTCACTTCGTAGTCGTGATTCAGCACAAGGGTGTACCCGCCATCGGTGATGGTCAGGTCGGGCACTACGGGGTTGCCGGTGTAGTACTGGTCTTCAATCTCCGCAATCGTCACCGTTTCATCTGTAATGGGCTTGGGGTTGATAGTAAATGCCTTCCGGGCAGAACCTGTGAAGTTGTTACTATCCTTATTTGCGGTAACGATGGCCAGGGCTTCTCCCGCATTCACGTTGTCGTGGTGAGACACAGTATAGTCTGCAGCAGAGAGCAGTTCCTCACCGTTGGGGGAATACGACACCTTCGGTTCTGGTTGCTGTGCAGAGCCCGTGTAGGTCTCTGCAGCAATCTCAGTAATCATACTGTCTTCCAGATGCTTCTGCTGGACCAGGAACACGAAGGTACCGGTGCCAGTGTAACCGCTCCCTTCCTTTGCCGTGGCAGTGATCACATACAGGCCTGCGGCGGGGATATCGTCCCCAAAAACCTCCGCGGCATCGTAGGGCGTGCCCGCCGATACAGCGCCGTCTCCGGCGAAGGGCTGGTAGGAGTAGGTCAGTGTGTAGGCATCTGCATTCAGCGCCGTGCCGTCAGATGTCACAGAGATGTTCCCGTTCACCTTTTCGCCGTAGGTGGACACCGCCGGGGTGTCCTCCCCATCCACTGTCAGGATCAGGCCATCCCCGCTGGTGGCAGGCAGCAGCGCATAGAGCAGGGTGAAGCTGCCGCTGTGGGTGCCCGTTACCTCTACCGCAAGCTTGTAGGTACCTACCTGTGTAAAGGTAACTGTCGTCCCATTGATTTTTGCCCCGTTTTCAGGTCCTTCTGCAACGGTGACGGTAATCTCTCTGGTGTCCACGTCATGCCCAGTCTGACCGGAGATGTTGTGGTGCACCTGGACTGTGGCATGGTTGGTTTCCTCATCGTTATAGAAACCGTAGTACCGGTCCAGGGCAGCGGTCAGGCTGCCGCTATCCACCGCCGTGATGGCGAAGTACTTAGTGACCGTTCCCTTGTAGTTGCCTGTGCCGGTGAACTTCACCCAACCGCCGCCGGTGGAGAGGTTCTCGTCATCCTTACTGGAGCCCACATTGGTGTTTGTACCGTAGGTGACGTTGTAGTCCGTTCCCTTGGTCAGGCGGGTGTTCCCATCCATGACAAGCTCGCTCTCCGGGGTGATTTGCTTACCGGTGTAAGTGTAGGACTCTGCAATGCCGGAGACCATATCTTCCGTAATCTCCTTGGGGGTTACGGTGACGGTCTGGGTGCCGTTAACGGATGCATACCCATCCGCCTGGATCTGGAAGTAGATGGTCCGGGGACTGTCCTGCACATCGGTGATCACGGGAGAATCGGTTAACCCATAGCTGGCGCCCTGGTTATTGCTATACATGATAGTGTATGTGGAGGGATTATTCACAGTAATATCCGCTCCGTGGGGCTGGCCGTCATAGGTAACCTCATAGTCACTCGCAGCATAGTCAATCTTTGTGCCAGCCACAGTTACCGTCAGCGTAAAGGACACCGTCTGGGCATTGAAGTTGTCCGTTTCTGCAAACTGTGCACTGATTGTAGCATCACCTGTGCCGAAGATCTGAATCTTTTGGAGATTGTTTTCGGTCACCTTGGCCACCTGCGTGTTGTTGCTTAAATAGGTAATGTTACCCTCATAATCGTCAGCCTGATTCAGCTGTGTGTACTGCGTGCTGTCATAGAGTTTGTGCTCCGCATATTCGGTTTGCACCGTTTTCTTACTGAACCCGGTACTGGGCTCAGCTTTCGCAATGGTGACGTCCACCCAACCGGTGACATCCGCATAGCCACTCTGCTTGGCTGTCCAGCTGACCCGATAAGTTCCAGCATCCTGCGCCGTGGGCATACCATCTTCGTTGATATCACACTGGTCGCCCTCCGTTTGCGCCTTCACCTCGAATGTTACCTCAGCAGTTTGGGGGCTCACGGTATAGCCTTCGAGGAGCTCCTGCATGGCACCGTTGTAAGTCAAGCCTGTGTTGGGTACAGCTTGCACCTGGATGCCGGTGCTGGCTCCTGCAACGTGGATAACGTAGCTGTCAGTCGAACTAGCTTCGAAGTTTTGCCCACCATTTGTAACGGTTGCGGTGATGGTGGCATCGCCAGTACCGACGATGGTCACTGCACCGGTGGTTTCGTTCACGGTGGCGACATCTGTGTTGTTGGACTCGTATTTTACCTGCACGTCCGCTGGCTTGGCCGAGAGTTCTTCCTCGCTGCTGGTATTGGTAAAGCCAAGCGGATTGTCTATTGTACCACCCATAGACACGTTGACACTTTCATTGGGGAATGCGATGGTCAGACCCGCCTTGGTGATAGTGTAGGTAGCCTTGGTAGGCTCAGCCGTACTCTGGTCGCTCTCAGACCAGCCACCATTCTCTCCCACCCAAGTGATATCGTAGTTGGCAGCCACCACTTCATTGTCAGCCTTACCGCTGATAGGATAGCTCCCCACATTCGCACTTGCGCTGGCCGTGGTGGTCAGCTGGATGCCCAGGTTGTCCTCGTTGACGATGCCGTCTTTGTTGGCATCGCCAGTATAGGCATCAGAACTGGTCAGCCGTTCAAGCTCACAGCCGTACGCGCTGCTCTTGTCCGCGATGGTGATGGTAACGGGCCGCTGCTCCACGGTGTAAGTGCCTTCGGTGAAGGCCACCTGGTAGTTGCCATAAATGTTACCGTTGTCACCTGTGCCGTCAGTGGCGGAAATGGTGTAGCTGTTGCCCACATCGCTGGCGTTGGTGGCGTCAGTGGTGAGTTCGAGGGCGGTGAGGACGGCGTAGATGTCTTCGCCCTCCACCAGACCAGCGTTTTCCGCTTCGGTCGTCACGTCCGTCAGTGTAACACCGCTGCTACCCGTGGTGAGTACAGGCGCATCGCCGTAAATGCCGGAAGCGTCGCCGATCTGCACAGAGATGGGCCGGGCGGTGACGGTGTAGACGCCGTAGTTGTTTTGACTATCCTCATCCGCAAAGGTGACGTCGTAGTTGCTGTTGTCTGCCTCGCCGGTGATGTGGTAGGTGCCCACAGCGGCCTTGTCACCCAGGTTGGTGATACTCAGGGCGATTTTCAGGTCATCCTGGCCCACGATGGCGCCATCTACCACCGTCCAGTCGGTGGTCTGAGTAGAACCGGCCACAGGGGCCTCTCCGTCGTAGACCTTTTCCTTGTTCAGGATGGTGACAGTGATCTCCTTGGGGGTGATCTTGCCCTCTTCCGTTACCTCGATCTGCCCATTGTCCGGGATGGCATTGCCGCCATAGGTGTAGTTGGACAGGTCCGTGCCATCTGCACCGGTCAGGGTGTAGGGGATGGAGATGGTACGCTTGCCCGCGTCGGCCTTGTCATAGCTGGCAGTCCCGGCGATAGCGGTGATGGTCTCGCCTTCGACGGTGCCGGACACCGTGCCGGTGATGGTTTCGTCCACTGTGGCGTCGCCGTCGTATTCTTTTGTGCCGTTGCCGCTGAGCGAGGTGTTAATCTCAAGATCCAGCGGGGTGATGGTGATCTTCACCGTATCCGTACCCACCGCGTCTTCATGGCTGGGCGCGGTGACCTTCCACCAGTATTCGCCGGACTGGGAGACGTTCACAAACTCGACGGTCTGCCACTCGCTACTGCTGGCCTCGGGGGCCGTCGTGTGGGTATCATCCTTCTTGATGAAATACACGGTTTTCTCCGTGCCTTCCACATAGCCGGTGAATTCCCACTGGCCCGTCACGTCGTGGGGCTTGCCGGTATATTTGTCGGTGTAGTCCTTAGCCTCGACAGACACGCCGGTGGTGTTGGTGATGCGAAGGGTGGCTGCCTCCGGGAATTTCAACTCGTAGTTGCTGTAATTCCCCTGAGTACTATCCTCCTGCAGCGCGGCGGTGACGGTGTAGTTGCCCACGGCGGTGTGCTTCGCATCGGTGGTCGGGCTAACCGGCGTGTAGGTATAGGCCACATCCTCCGCCTTCAGGTTGTCATTGCCCACAAAGCCAGCATTTCCGCCCTGGTTTTCGATAGCCGTCACAGTCACGTTCACCGGCTGGCCGGTGTAGGGCTTGGTGATGACGCGCTGCTCGCCGTCAATGCCCACGAATTCCAGGGTTACGGGGCGCTTGGTGATGTTCACGGTGATGCCCGTATCAGCCGTGTACTTGACCCCGACCACTGTGTAGTTGTCGGCGTCGGTGCCAGTTAGGTCGATGACGGAATCCTCTACCAGAACCTTCTTATCCTGGCCCACATTGGCGGCGTCATTTGCATCCTGGCTGCTGTTCTGCACGGTGCCGGTGGCATCAGCCTTCAGGGCCAGCGTCAGGTCGTCGCCCTCAATCTTACCTGTGGTCGTGGGGGTGCCGGTGAGAGTCACGGTTTCGGTGCCGTCATACACCCGATCGGTGGCGCTGATGCCGGTGACGGTGATCCCCTTCTGGGTGATCTCGCCGGCATACGTCTGTGTGACGGTGAGATTGCCTTCGGTCAGAGGCTCGTTGTTATACTGGTAGTTGCCCCACTCAGTAATGCCGTTCAGGGTGAGATTGATAGTGACGTCCTTGTCTTCTCCCGCGTTCTTATCTTTGTAGGTGCCTGTAGCGGCAGTCACAGAAATGGTTTCATTCTCCACGCCCGTAGCAGTGACAGTGATCTCAGGCAGATTTTCCACTGCGATATCACCGTCGTAGGGCTTGGTGAAGCTGTCTGGCACATTGTTCACCGTCAGCTCCACCGGGGTGATGGTCACCTGGATCTCGCCGATCTTGGGGGCGTAGTTGCCGTCGGTGATGGTGACCATGTACCAGTAGTGGTTGCCGGGGTCCTTCGCGCCGGTGCTGTCGGAGACGTTCTTGACGGTGATGTCATCTTTCCAGACGTCCGCGTCCGCGGCGGGCTGGGTCGCGCTTTGGGCGTACTTTACGGTGTACTCACCCTCAGTAAAGCCCGCCACGGCAGTGACGCTGTCAGAGAGGGAGTTATCCTTGCCGTTGTAAACCGCCTTGTAATTCTCAACGGTCACATTACCCACTTCAGCCTCGGTCACGCTGACGGTGATGATCTTTTCCTTGGCGGCGTTGTAGTTGTCGTCGCCGCCGTAGGTGATCTTCAGATAGTAGGTGCCCACGGCGATGGGGACATTGTTGTCCGTCCCGCCGCCATTGGTGACCTTAGTATCCTCACTGCATGACTGATCCGTGTAGAAGGTGTAGACCAGATCGCCGGTGGGCTTCACCGCGCCGTTGCCCGCGCCGGTGAGGGTGGCCTTGTCATACCCTTCGATGGGATTGCCGGTGTACCCGGTCTCGAACTTGCTTTCCGTGTACTTGGACACGTCGATGGTCGGCGTGGCCTTGTTCACCGTCAGGGTGTAGGTGGCGGTGGCTTCGCCGTAGTTGCCGCTGTCGTCTGCTTCGGCCTTGACGGTGATGGTCACCGGAGTGTCCGCCGCCGTCGCCTTGTGGAGGGTCACCTCGCCGTTACCATCCACGCTGGCGGTGTCAGGGTCGGAGCTCTCGTAGGTGATCTGGGCGCTCGTCGCATTCTCGCCCACATAGCCCTGGCCGGTGACGGAGAAGAGGGCGTCGCCCAGGGTCTTGGTCATCGTGTTGTTTTCTGCACTCCAGTCATCCTTGCTGGCGTCATCCGGCGTCAGCTGGATGGTCTGCGTGGCTTCGGTGATGGTGACCTCGTAGGGAGTGATATCAGCCGTATAGTTCTTGGAATCGATGGCCGGGGTGATCAGATACTTGCCCACATCTTCGAGCTGGACGCCGCCGGGGTGGTTCGTCGTGCTGGTGGACCAGCCACCCTTACCATCGTTGAGGAACTCATCCCAGGTCTGGCTGGTGTAGGTCAGGGTGTAGGGTGTATCCGACTGCTCCCCATCCAGAACCCCGCTCACCGTGACGTCGTCGATGGCCTGGGGCGCACCGGTGTAGGTGTAGGTGAGATTTGTGGGGTTGGTGACAGTCAGGGACGCCTTGGTGATCTCAAACGAATACCGGGTGGTTCCCGTGATGTCGTAGTTGCTGGGCTTCTCGCCCTCGGGGAAGGCAAAGTTGATTTCCACCTTGTAGCTGCCGGCATTCGTCGGAACGTAGTTTAGCGGGGTATCTCCAAGGCCGCTTGAGGTGTAGTAGGTGTGGTTGTCCCCCAGAGACAGCAGCTCGTGCTGTGCACAGGTGATATTTGTCGCCGCATAGGGCTGGGCGGTGTAGGTGGCGTTGCTCACCGTCACGGCGGGCGCGGCGATCTGCTTGGGGGTGATCTCCCAGTTCAGCGTCAAGTCGGCATCGCCGCCGGTGGACCACACATAGTTTTTCTGGGTATCCGTGTTGTTCAGGGAGACCGTCACCTCATATTTAGCTGCGTCGGTCTTCTTGGCGTTGGTAGCGGTAAAGACGATCTCATTCTCGTAGGTGGCGGTCAGGGTGCCGGTTTCCTCGTTATAGCCGAGTGCCAACGCATCGTTGATGCCGCTCAACGGGGTTTTGGCGGTCTTGTCGTAAGTATATGTAGTCGTATAGATTTTAGGCTCCGTTACCCGCCGCTTGGGGATGGTGTAGGTGATCGTTACTGTGCCAGTCTCGTTTTGGTCGCCGGTGGACCATTTATAGTTTGCCGAGTCCTCCAGCTTTGCCGTGGCGGTGTGCTCGCCGGCGTCGGTGGCGGTGTTCCCCTCCACGGTGTAGACGTCCGAATCTTTGCTGTCAGGTACGCCGGTCTGGGTCAGACCGGGGGTGTACTCCTGCAGATTGGCATTAGCGACAGGGGTCGTTACCACCTTTTTGGCGATCGTGCCGTTGACAGCCTCGAAAGTCACGGAGCCATCTGCAAACGACTGGTGCTCCACCTTGATGGTGACGGGGTATGTGCCCGCGTTGGTGATGCCGGCGATGGTCACCGTGGTGGAGGTTGCGGTCTCGGTGTCCGTCTGCTCCTGGTTGCCCTCCATCCAAGTGGCAGTCACCTTCGCGTCCTCGGGCACGCCCTCCACCCGGATGGTGTCCTGATCGGCTTTGTTATAGACCAGGTTCTGAACCGGCGTTACGCTCAGGTACTCGGCAGTCAGATTTTGTACAATGTAGGGCCCCGTGACGGTGGCAGTGTTTGCATCCTCACCGGCGGCCAAAGTGTAGCCCTCCGTCGGCAGCAGACTGTTGTCTGTTGTGTCCAGCAGATACTGGGCTCCCGGATAGGAGAAGATCACCCGGACCAGATACTTGCCCCCGCTGGCACCGACAGCTTCAGAAGGGGCATTTTCCGACCAGGACTTCCCCTCATCCGTGCTGTACTCCGTTTTGACATAGGTCGTTCCCTCGGGGTTTCCGCTGTAGGAGAAGTCCTCGTTGGTCAGCCCGATAAAGCGGGTGGTGTTTTGAAATGCCATTTTGGAGAAGTCCAGCTTGACCTTGTTCACCTGGACCCGGATGGTGAACTCAGCATCCGCATACGCAGGGAACACGTCGGTGGAGGTGCCGGTGACCACCAGCTTTACCTTGTAGTTGTGAGAGCCCTCCGTCAGCAGAGCCGAGGGGTTTTCTTCCGCCCACTCCAGCTTGGCAGAGATCGAGTGGTCCACACCCGTCGGGGTAGGCAGGCTGGAGGCAAGATCATTCAGCGTGAAGTCGGTGCCTGCGGTCAGCGTGGTCTTGCTGATCTTCCAGGAGAAGGAAGCCGGGTGCTCGCCGTCGTGCAGACCTGCCTTTTCATGGGTACAGGTATAGGTGATCACGGCGTCGCCATCACTCTCGCTGGAGATGGACTGGTTTTCCGCACTGCTTACGTCATAGTCATGGCCCAGAGGTGTGCTGTTCTCCACTGCGGTCAGGCGCTCCGGGGCCACGCAGCTGCCCTTGGGGACTTTCTTATTGTCCTCGTTTATGCAGAGCTCAACAATGTATTTTGGCTTTTCGCAGGTAGCCGGGCGGGTATCCTCCTGCCGCTCATAGTCGTGGCCCAGCTTCTCGATGGGGAAATCCACGTTCATTGTGACAGGCTCCCCATCCGTCGTAACATTTTTAATCGTCAGTGTATAGCGGTCATAACCGTCCTCCGTACAGGTGGCCGGCTGGGTGCAGTCGAACTTCAGCGGCTCCAGATCGCCCAGGAAGCAGTTTTCCCCGCTGACAAAGAGGTCCGCAGTGTCCTCGTCCTCGGTCAGGAACTGGGTGCCAGTGCTCACATTCTCATAAGTAATGTCGTCCACGGTGATATCCACCGTCTCAGAGTAGGAGCCGTCGGTGGGGGCAGTGCCGAAGGCGGCGTGGCCGGGCTGTTTAAAACCGCCGACCGCCGTGGCGTCCACCGTCACCGTCTCCAGCCGGCGGTGGTTATAGAAGGCATACTCCCCGATGGTTTTGACCGTGGAGGGGATGGTGATGGAGGTGAAGCCGGAGGTGTCCCCGGTGGCCAGGTTGCGGTAGAAGGCGTAGCTTCCGATGGTCTCCAGCCCCTCGGGCAGGACCAGCTCGCCGGCCTTGCTGAAGTTGTTGTTGGCGAAGGCGTAGTCGCCGATGCTCGTTACGCTGGCAGGGATCTCGATATCCCGCAGACCAGCGTAGTTGAAGGCGTACTGGGGGATCTCGGCCAAGTCATCGCCCAACTTGACATACTGCAACCGCTCACAGCTGTTGAAGGCGTACTTCCCCAGTTCAGTTACCCCGGACAGATCCAAAGGTGCTTCGCTGGTGAACCCAGTCAACTTGTCACAGCCGTTGAAAGCGTATTCCCCTACAGAGGTTAATGTCTGTGGATTTTCTATCTCCAGCGTAGTAAGGGTAGTCACAGTATCAAACGCATGTGCGCCGATGCCAGTAACACCGTCGGCGATGTAAACCGCGGAGGGTTTTGCGTCTGCCCACGGTTGGCCGTCCTGACTAGATTTGTAATCAGGAATATCATCTGTCGCATCTTTTCCCGGCAGAATGATGTAAACAGAATCCATTGTAGTATGTCCTGCCGTATCTGTAATCGATTTCGTATACGTATACTGATATAGATCACTGTTTTCAATCGGAAACGCCTGGTTTCCTGATAAAGCATATCCGCCCTCTTCAAGTTCTGACATTTTTTCTTGAACCCAGGCTGGTAAATTATTCTCGTCTGGCGGTTCCGCTGCTGCAAACACAGTCACAGGCATCAACGAAAAAGCCATAGCCAATACGAGAAGAATGCTCAGCATTCTCTTTCGTAATCGTTTCATTGTGATTCCTCCTCTTTTTTCAGGTTTCAAACCTTCACTGTGGGGACATGCTGCTGTCCCCTGCCTCGCTGCCGCACCTTCCCGGCGCACACCGGGCAGCCGCAGCGCTTGGGCCCCGTGCGGGAGTACATCACGGCCTTCCACACATGCCCCTGGGCACACCGCCACCAGACCTTTTTGTGGCTGCCCACGGTGACCATCTGGGGGGTGAGGTTCCCGTTGAACTCGGGGTCCCACTCCGCGGCCACCAGGGGGTCCTTGGTGGCCAGGTCATTGAACCCCGGGAAGGCCTTCCGCCCGGCGCAGTAGGGGCAGTCGCTTCCCCAAGTCCGGGCGCTGACAGCGGTTTGCCAGCCGTGCCCCAACCTGCACCGCCACCAGACCTTCCGGTTGCTGTAAGGGGAGACCTGGTCCGGCGTGAGGGTTCCGTTCCTTTCTTGGTCCCATTGCCGGGCCAGGTCGGGGCGGAGGGTGGCCAGGTCGTTCTCCCCAGGTGCCACCGTTTTTCCGGCGCATACCGGGCAGCCGGCCCCGTTGTTGGTCCGGGAGGTGATGATCGCCTGCCATTCATGCCCCTTGGGGCATTGCCACCAGACCTTCCGGCGGCTGCCGGCCACCACGTCCCGGGGGGTGAGGTCCCCGTTTTTGGTGGGGTGCCACTGGGCGGCCAGGTCAGGGCGCTGGGCCGCCAGGTCGTTGTCCCCCGGGCTCACCTGCCGGCTGGCGCAGTAGGGGCAGCCGGCCCCGGCGGAAGTCCGGGACTTCACCAGGGCGCTCCACTCGTGGCCGTGGGGACACTGCCACCACACCCGGCGGCTGCTGCCCCACAGCACCTGGTCCGGGGTGAGGCCGCCGTTTTTGGTGGGGTGCCACTCCCGGGCCACCTCCGGAAAGCGGGAGGCCAGGTCGTTGAACCCCGGCCAGGGCTTCTTTCCGGTGCAGTAGGGGCAGCCGGACTCGCCCCCCGTCCGGGTATAGACGGCAGCCTCCCACCGGTGGCCCTTCTCGCACCGCCACCAGACTTTCCGGCGGCTGCCGTAGGAGACGCTCTCCGGGGTGAGGTCGCCGTTGCCGTCGGCGTCCCACTGGGTCAGCAGATCCTGCCGCTCCATACGGACGCAATAGTCCGCCAAAGTTTCTCTCATGGATTACCCCCTTCCTTTCCCGGGCGCAGCCCGCTGGGGGTCACCACAGAATTCTTGTTCTGTGGTAGATTTCTTAAGCGGAACCCTTCCGCCGTCCCAGGCAAAGAAGCAAGGATTCTAAATACAGCAAAAAAGGACATGAGAAGGAGCTGGAGAAAACTTTCGTTTTGTCTCCAGCGGTTTCCCATGCCCTTTTTCCTGGCTTTTATGCACTTTTCGATGGCAATTATGACAAGAGCGGCGTTTCCCCTTGATTTGTAGCTGCCGGATGTGATAAAATATGTAAAATTGCGACCATTTCATCTTGCCCTTTGCAGTTTTGAAAGGACTTTTCCGCATCCGGTTACCACAGAACAAGAATTCCGTGGTTATAGGATCAATCCCAATCGCTCAACCTGGCGCTTGTGCTCTGCGCCGCTCTCCATAATATAGATTCTCGTCGTCTCCACGCTGGCGTGGCCCAAGAGGTCCGCCAGCTTTGCTATATCCTTTTCCAAAGCGTAAAACGCCCGGGCGAAGAGATGCCGGAAGTTGTGGGGAAAGACCCGCTTTCCCTCCACCCCTGCCTTGCGGCAGAGAGCCTGGAGCTCCTTCCAGATGTTGGACCGATCCAGGGGCCGCCCCGTCCGGGTGACGAACACTGGCCCGGAGGTGATGCCCTTCTGGCGGCAATACTTGCTCAATGCTTTACACAGCTTGGCGGTGAGGAGGACCAGGCGGTCCTTGCCCTTGCCCTCCACCCAGACCTGCCCGGCCTGGAGGGCCTGGACGGTGATATACTGCACCTCCGACACCCGGACCCCGGTGGAGGCCAGGGTTTCCATGAGATAATAGAGCCGCCAGTTTCCGGATTTCTTAGCTGTGCCAAGCAGACGCAAGTAGTCCCCCTTGTCCAGCTCCCGCCCCGGGTCCCGGAAAAGCTCCCGCTGGCGGCGGAGGGGTTTCACCTTGCAATCCGCCCAGTGCAGGAAGCCGAAAAAGGCATTTAGGGCGGCGATTTTCCCGTTGACGGTGCCGGGGGCGTGGCGGCGGGCCTGGTCCGCTTTCCAGGCCAGGACCAGTTCCTTTGTGACAGGCTGGCCGGGTTTCAGACCCCGGGCAAAGGCGCGGACCTCCCGGCAGTATTTTTCCACCGTGGCCGGCCGGCGCTCCCGGGCCTGCAGGTGCCGCCGGAATGCGGCGAGGTGGTGGGCTTGGATGGATGGCATGTGCGTTCCCCCTTTTCTGTGGTTCTGGGGGTAGTGTACCGCATTTGGTGCGGGGGATGTATGGTTGGCTGCACAGGAAAACAATTCAATTCGTTCTGTGTGTGCCGGGGCATCGCCATGGCTGCACCATGGAAAACTGCTTGTGGATGGGGGAATTTTTCGTTATAATGTGATAAATAGAATGCGTGCCCAGCGAAAAGAGGAACCCTTATGATCAACATCCGTCAATTGGAATCCGAGCTTTGGGAGTCCGCCGACCTGCTCCGTGCCGGCTCCAAGCTGACCTCCAACCAATACTGTATGCCCGTTCTGGGGCTGATTTTTCTTCGTTATGCCTACAGCCGCTTCAAGCTGGTGGAGGCTGAGATCCTGAAAGACCGCCCGGTGCGAAACGGGCGTGTACTGCCTGTGGAGGCCAGTGATTTTCTCTCCCGCAGCGCTCTGTTTCTCCCCCGGGAGGCCCAGTACGCCTATCTGGTGGACCTGCCGGAAAACATCCCCGCCGCTGGCCTGACCAACCGGAACGGTCAGGTGATGAACAGCCTGGGCGAAGTAGTTAACAACGCCATGGAACTGGTGGAGGAGCAAAGCGAGCAACTCGCCGGTGTGCTGCCCAAGGACTACACCATGTTCTCCGATGAGTTGCTGGCCGAGCTGCTGCGGATCTTCAACAACAGCGCCCTGGACGACGTGGGGGGCGACGTGATCGGCCGCATCTATGAGTACTTCCTCAACAAGTTCGCCAAGAACATCGCCCAGGACGACGGGGTGTTCTTCACCCCCAAGTCCCTAGTCAAGATGATCGTCAACATTCTGGAGCCCAAGGAGGGCGTCCTGCTGGACAAAACCACGCCGAGATTGATACAATTCCATACCCTCAAAAATGCCGTAAATCCGCCGTTTCTGGGCGGTTTTTCTATTTTCAACACTGTGGTGGCATAGGCAAAATGGCGGTTTTGACAAGGCGGTTCACCATTTTGGTGGTACTCTGTAACGATAGAAAAGCTATCGTTACAGAGTAGGGCTATCGTTAAGATGTGCTATGGTTTCTTTTTAGAGAGCTATCAACATACAGGAACAAGCGTTCTCGAATCGAGAGGGTAAAAACTCGCAATTTAATGCGAAAAGCTATTGTAATGAGGGCTGTCATGTGGTACAATATCTATTAAGTTCTCTTGATGGTTGAAGAGTCAGTATTGCCGTTTGTGGCTGTAAGAGTTGGAGGATAGGTATGGCAGTTTCATATAACAGACTCTGGAAGTTGTTGATAGATAAAAACATGAGTGTCGCTGAAATGCGCAGGGCCGCAGATATTGCACCCAACACGGTTACCCGTATGAAGAAAGACCAGGAAGTGACCATGTCAGTGCTTGAGAAGATTTGTGCTGTGTTAGATGCGGATTTCGGAGACATAGTTGAATATGTCAAAGATGCAAAATAGATTACTTTTTACCACGGAAAGACAGGATTGAGGTATTATGAATTCGATAGAATTATTTAGCGGGACGGGCGGATTGGCACTTGGCTTGCAGCAGGCGGGATTTGACCATAAGGCTCTTTTTGAGTGGGATAAGGCCTCTTGCGAAAACATCAAGGAAAATATCGCAAATGGATATCCGGGCGTTAGAGATTGGAAGGTATACCAAACGGATGTAAGAACCGTAAATTATAATGGCTATACGGGGAGTATCCAACTTGTTGCTGGAGGACCACCGTGCCAGCCATTTTCGTTAGGCGGAAAGCATCAGGCCTACAATGATAAGCGGGATATGTTTCCTGAAGCCGTGCGCGCTGTGCGCGAGACGCAGCCTGAAGCATTTATATTTGAAAATGTAAAAGGGCTTTTAAGGAAGTCTTTTAGCTCCTACTTTAATTATATTCTGCTACAGCTTCAGCACCCGGAGATCGTAAAAAAAGAGAATATGACATGGGAAGAACACATGTCGCTGCTGGAAAAGCACCACACGGCCGGGCATGACGATGGTCTGTCCTACAATGTTGTTTTTCGATTGCTGAATGCCGCTGACTACGGTGTGCCGCAATCCCGGCACCGTGTTATTATCGTAGGCTTCAGAAGTGACAGCAATATAAGCTGGAGCTTTCCGAATGCTACCCACTCACAGGAATCTTTGCTATATTCCAAGTGGGTTACCGGTGATTATTGGCAGGAACACGACATGAAAAAGCCGAGCGAAATGCCGCTGTCAACAGCACAACTGCGTTCAGTACGTCGTGCTGTTGAGGAAACGGACACACCGCTGCAGAGGTGGCAGACCGTTCGAGATGCGATTGGAGACTTGCCTAATCCCGCCGATGAGCATGGGGTTGGTGCTTACTATAATCATGAGTTCAGAGATGGCGCCCGGATTTATGCGGGGCATTCAGGCAGTAAAATGGACGAACCGTCCAAGACTATCAAGGCTGGCGCACACGGCGTGCCCGGCGGCGAAAACATGGTTGTACTGGATGATGGCAGTGTCCGCTACTATACAGTTCGAGAAAGTGCGCGGATACAAACTTTCCCGGATGATTATATCTTTAGTGCATCCTGGACTGAGAGTATGAGACAAATCGGAAATGCGGTGCCTGTGAAATTAGCGAAGGCAGTCGGCGACTCCGTCATTACACAGATGAAAGGACTGGTGAAACACAATGGCTAAGAAATCAGATTATCCGGTATTTGAACCCTTCAACCCACTGGATAAACGGCACTTGGGCGCAAGCGTAGCAAATGCTCTTTTGGAGTCTGAGACGTATCCTTTGCCGCCAGAGCCATTCATCGGAGCCGGAGTATATGCACTGTACTATCTGGGCGACTTTCCTGCTTATGAAGTTCTCGCAGAAGTAAACCGCAACGGCCAGTATGCCTGCCCCATCTATGTGGGGAAGGCGGTTCCTGACGGTGCCAGGAAAGGTGGACAAGGCGATGATGTTGATCCCGGAACGGCGTTATTCAAACGGTTAACCGACCATGCCAAATCCCTGGATGCTGCAACAAATCTAAAATTGGAGGACTTCCGTTGTCGATTTCTTTCCGTAGACGATATCTGGATTCCATTGACGGAGTCTTTATTGATTGAGAGGTTTAAACCGGTATGGAACCGCGTTTTGGACGGCTTTGGTAACCACGATCCCGGAAAAGGCCGTCATAGGGGCAGGATGCCTCTTTGGGATTGCTTACATCCTGGCCGTGCGTGGGCGGAGCGGCTTCAGCCCTGCGCTTTTACGGCAGAAGAACTGGAACAACGAGTCAGAGAGTATTTAAACGATGCATTATTGTAAGGCTATAAAGGTATTGCCAATTGGCGAAAGACAGCTAAATATTAACGGCATTTACGCTGAGTGGTGAATGAGAAAAGCCTACATTTTTCACTGTAGGGGGCGTTCATATGAGACAAAGCCGATCATTCAAGGAGTATGTTGAGAATAACCTCGATAATCAGATGTGGAGGGCGATTGAGGAATTTCTTCCTTCTGTTGACCCCTCTGTTCTTGATTTGCGCCTCAACAGAGTCCGAAATGTCGGCGAAATTGAACTTTACGATACAGATTTGCAGTTTGTCGATGTATCTGACCTCCCCGGCTCGGCCATAGAATTCGATGTAGTTATGGATGCCACGCTTATTATCCATGATGAAGACCGCTACCATAACGATGAATCCGAGGCGGCGCACCAGTGGTTTATGATTCGATGCCGTGGAGATTTGGACCGTAAACTGAGCGACCTGGAAATATACGATGTTTGCGTGTACAACAGGCGGAACCACCAGAAACGTCCGATGTCCAATGCGCTTGTTCCAATCATTTATAAGGATGACCTGGAAAAGGAAGCGGAGGCTTTCCTGCGGAAGTATTACAAAGAAGCACTCCTTCAGCCGACGTGGGTCAATCCCTCTGAGCTGGCAAGACGGATGAAACTCACAGTAGTGCAGCACCGCATATCGGAGGATATGAGTGTTTTCGGGCAGATCTATTTTCGTGAAACAGACGCCAAACTGTACGATGGAGAGAAAAAAGCAGAGACGGTAAAGCACGTCATGCCGGGAACTGTTATCGTTGACCCGAATGTAGCTTTCCAGCGGAACCTTGGCGCTTACAATAATACTATTGTTCACGAATGTGTCCATTGGGAACTCCATAAAAAGGCTTTTGCGCTGGAACAGCTATATAACGAAGATGCGACCCAAATCAAGTGTAAAGTGGTCGGCGGTGTAGAAGACCCCAATAATGACGATACAAAGTGGATGGAATGGCAGGCGAACGCCCTTGCTCCCCGCATCCAGATGCCGCTTGCCATGTTCAAGCGTCAGGCATCCGCGATGATCCGGAAATACCGCGATGAACTGGGTATTTTTGAATTGTGTGAATTGATGCCCTTTGTCATCGATGAGTTAGCCGCTTTCTTTATGGTTTCCCGAACGGCGGCAAAGCTGCGTATGATTGACGCCGGCTATGAGGAAGCGGCGGGGGCTTTTATTTACATAGACGGCCATTACGTCAAGCCCCACACTTATAAGAAGGGTTCGATCAAGCACAACCAGACCTATTCCATTCCGGCGAAAGACGCCGCCATCCAGAGCATTATCAATCCCAAGCTGAAAGATGCCGGCCATTATGTCTACATTGATTCGCATTTCGTTTTGAATCACCCCAGATATGTGATTCAGGATGAAAACGGCGAGACTCAAATGACGCCCTACGCGCGTTATCATGTGGACGAGTGCTGTTTGGCATTTGACCTGTCCATCCGGGGCAAGGTCGAGGAACGCTATCACCGGGAATGTTTTCTGAACCGCGACAAAGGCTCTCCTATTGATTTTGAAATTGTATATAAGGGAGAAAACGGCGAGCTTGATGCGGAAAGCCGGAAGAAACTCATCCGTGATACAGTTATGGAGGAGGCCAGAGTCTTGGATGGGCTTTCCAATAATTATACAAAAGCGTGGAAAGAACTGCTAAAATGGAGAGGTATCTCCCAAGCAGAACTGTCCCGCAGGACAATGATCACCGAAAAGACTATCGGGAATATAATTAACGGCGAAACATCAGGAACGCTTAACAATGTGGTGCTGATGTGTCTGGCTGCCCATCTTCCCTGGGACATGAGCGATTACCTGATTCAGCGCTCCGGGCATCAGTTCCGATTCAGTAATGATGATCACATCTGGTATCGTTTTGTACTCATGCACATGAACTCAAAGGAAATACCAGAAATACAAGCGTTCCTGCAGGAGCATGGTGCGAGTCCATTGTAGGCTCCTAAGTCGGGCTTTTACAGGAAGCACAGATGAAGAAAGAGATTAAAAGGATATCTATCAGTATTTTATACCAATTTATCTTTGAGCGTGAAATGGAGAAGAAAGTATAAATCAAAATATGCGGAGGAGATACAATGCTTGAAAATGCCCCTACTCAATCAACGTTGATGGAATTGCTCGGACAACCTTTGTTTAAGGTCTGGCAAGAGCTGTGTTCGGCGATTGATGAAAAATACGATATGGAACGGCTATGGAACACAGGCGGTAAGAACTGGACTTACGAATATAAGTACCGCAGAGGTGGTAAAACGCTTTGCAGTCTATACGCAAAGAGTAATTGCGTTGGTTTTATGATTATTTTCGGAAAAGACGAAAGAGCAAAATTTGAAGATATAAGAGATATGCTTTCTGACTCAGTTTGCAAGCGATATGATGAAGCACAGACATATCGTGATGGGAAATGGGTGATGTTTGAGCCAACCGATACTTCAGAATTTGATGACTATATGAAGCTGTTGGCTATTAAAAGAAAACCTAATCGTAAATAACAAGGTATATGCGTAAAAAATAACTGCTTGATAAGGAGTAAAGAAAATGGCTTTTGATTACAAGAAAGAATACAAGGAATTTTATATGCCGAAGAACAAGCCTGGTATTATAGAGATTCCGAAAATGAACTACATCGCAGTCCGGGGAAAAGGCAATCCAAATGAGGAAAACGGGGAGTATAAAAGCTCAATCGGCTTGTTATATGGAATTGCCTTTACCATAAAGATGAGCTACAAGGGAACTCATAAAATCGAGGGCTTCTTTGAGTATGTAGTGCCACCCCTTGAAGGGCTTTGGTGGCAGGAAAATACAGAAGGTCTTGACTATGCCAGAAAAGAAGATATGCACTTTATCTCCATGATCCGGCTTCCGGACTTCGTAACGAAAGAAGATTTTGAGTGGGCAACTCAGGAAGCAACGAAAAAGAAAAAACAGGATTTTTCAAAAGTTGCATTTTTCCCATATGACGAGGGTTTATGCGTTCAGTGTATGCACATCGGCTCTTATGACGACGAGCCTGCCACCGTTGATTTAATGCACGACTATATGAAAGCAAATGGCTACGAACTGGATATTACGGATACAAGATACCATCATGAAATCTATCTGAGCGATCCGAGAAAATGTGATGTGAGTAGGCTGAAAACGGTCGTGCGCCACCCAATCCGGAAAGCGGAGGAGTAATATCCTGTTGGA
>OLQU01001114.1_pt1 | contig 19468 bp, 15 predicted proteins | sample 1672271 | NCBI WGS metagenome assembly OLQU01 (sample SAMEA3136666, study PRJEB25190) | human gut metagenome | biome: human gut; feature: human-associated habitat; material: faeces | place: Austria | collected 2013 | reverse complement strand
CCGATCTGGATCTCCAGGGCGGCGGCGCAGTCGGTGAGGGATGGGCAGTTATGTATGATGCTCTCCCCGTCGGCCAACAAGGTGGCCGCCAGGATGGGCAGGGCGCTGTTTTTGGCCCCATGGACGGGAACCTGCCCCTCCAGAGGCCAGCCCCCCTCCACCGCGAAGTATTCCATCATATCCTCTCCCCCGATCCTGGTTGGCTTTGCACCATCCTATGCCGGAGGGGAGGGAAAGGTGCCGCAATGGGCAGCCTTAGGGGTTTACCAGGGTCAGCAGAGTCTCATAGATCTTCTCCCCCGCCTGGGGGATTCCCATGTTCGCCATGGCCTGGGCCATGGTTTTGCGGCGGGGTTCGTCGGCCAGCAGGTCCTGGGTGGTGCGGTACAGGGTCTCCCCGCTGCACACCGGCTCCAGCAGGACCACCGCGCCCCCTGCCTGGGCCAGTACATTGGCATTCCTTTCCTGGTGGTGGTTGGTGACATTGGGGGACGGGACAATCACCGCAGGCTTGCCAATGGCGGTAAGCTCCGACAGGGTGGAGGCCCCGCCCCGGCACAGCACCAGGTCCGCCGCCACCATCACGGTGGGCATGTCATAGATGTACTCCCGTACTTGCAGCGCCGGGGGCAGGTGGTCCCCGGCCAGGGCCTTTTCCATGGCGGCAAAGTTCCGTCCCGCCCCGTGGATGTGGTGGAACGGCGCCCCATCTCGGGCCGCCTGGCGGAGGAAGTCCACCATGTATCCGTTCATCACCTCGGCTCCCAAGCTGCCCCAATAGGACAGCACCAAGGGCCGGTCATCCTTGATGCCTAGGGCATCCCGCGCCTGCTGGCGGGTGATCTGGAAAAACTCCCCCCGCACCGGGGTGCCGGTGACCACCACCCGCTCTGGATGCTGGTAGTGTTGGCGGGACTCCTCATACCCCACCATCACCCGGTCTGCCACCTTGGCCAGCCGCTGGGTGGTGAGCCCGGGCACCGCGTTGGACTCATGCACTGCCGTGGGGATGCCCCGGCGGGCCGCGGCGTGGACCACGGGGTAGGAGGCATACCCCCCCGTCCCCACCACCAGATCGGGCTGGAAGGTGTCCAGGATGCGGGCGGCCTCCCGCTTGGAGACCGAAAGGTTGCGGAGGGTTCTCAGGTTGTGTTGGATGCCCGAGGGGCGCAAACTGCGCCAGAAGGAGCTGATGGTCACCGTCTCCAGAGGGAAGCCCTCCTTCGGCACCAGCCGCTCCTCCATGCCGCCTTTGGCCCCGACGAACAGAACCTGACAGCCCTCCACTCTCTCTTGAAACATGCGGGCCAAGGCCACGGCAGGGTTGATGTGCCCTGCCGTGCCGCCGCAGGTGAAAATAATCTTCATAGCGTCCTCTCTTTCTTCCCCGGCTAGGTCACCGGGTTTTGCCGACTGATGCCTAGGATCAGTCCCATTTCCGCCATCTGGATGATCAGGGCGGTGCCGCCGTAACTGAAGAAGGGCATGGAGATGCCCGTCACCGGGAAGAGGTTGGTCACCACAGCCACGTTGGCAAACACCTGGAAGGCGAAGAGCGTGGTGATGCCCACCACGATCAGGGCGCCGAACTTATCCCGGGCGTGGAGGGCTAGCCAGTACCCTCGGATGATCAGCAGGGCAAACACGGCCAGGATCAGGCAGGCCCCGATGAGGCCCAACTCCTCACACACGATGGCAAAGATAAAGTCGTTCTGGGCCTCGGGCAGGTAGAGGAACTTTTGGCGCCCGTTGCCCAGGCCCAAGCCGGTCAGCCCGCCGGAGCCAATGGCCAGCAGGGACTGCACGGTCTGCATGCCGTCCCCCAGAGGATCGTCCCAGGGGTTGAGCCAGCTAGTAATCCGGCCGGAGGAGTAGCCCATGCCGAAGATGAGCACCGCCAGGGCCCCCACCACCACGGTGCCGCCGCCGATGAACCAGCCGGCGGAGATGCCGCCGGCAAAGAGGATGGCCGCGGCGATGACCACCATCTGGATGGCAGCCGACATATGGGGCTGCAGGTAAAGAATCCCGATCATCAAAATCAGGACGATTAAGTAAGGCACCAGCTCGAAGAAGCCGATCCGCTCTAATAAGTTGCCAAACCGGCCTGCTGCGGTGTTTCGCCGGAAACTCAAGGGTTTCCGCTGGTCCCGCTTGGCCAGCCGGGCGGCAAAGAAGATGATCAATGCAATTTTCCCCACCTCAGAGGGCTGCCACTGGGTGGGAAAGTTCAGCCACCGGGTGGCGCCGCCGGAACTGTGGCCCAGCCCAGGGACGTGCACGGCCAGCATCAGTACGCAGGCCACCACGAGGATGGGCATGGCCAGCCCCTTCAGCCCCCGGTAATTGAGCTTGGAGACCACATACATCACCCCAAAGCCCACCAGGGCAAACACCCCTTGCCGCTTGAAGTAATACAGGGGATCCCCCCCCGTATTGCCGCGGAGGTCATAGTAGGCCGAGGGGTAGGAGGCCGACAGCAGCATCACCAGGCCGATGGCCACCAGCACAATGGTCAGCATCAGGAAGGGCAGGTCCACCCCGCCTTGAATGCGGCTGACCCGGCTTTGGCCGGTCTCCGTTTGTGCTTGGGCCCGGGCCCGGGCTCTGGCTTTCAGAATGGTTCTTGGCACGAAAGGATCCCTCCCGGATCAGGCCCTCGGGCTCACAGGACAGGGTAGCGCCCTATCACCCCGAAAAAGGCCAGGATGCAGAACACCAGCGAGATGCCGGCGAAGACGAATACCACCTTTGTTTCCTTCCAGCCCCCCATTTCCAGGTGGTGGTGGAGGGGAGCCATGCGGAAGATCCGCTTGCCGTGGGTGGCTTTGAAGTAGAGAACCTGGATGATGTCAGACAGGGTCTCCACAATGTAGATGATGCCCACCAGGACAAGGATCAAGGGCATATCCAGGGCAAAGGCCATACCGCACACAGCGCCCCCCAGGAACAGGGAGCCCGTGTCCCCCATGAACACCTTGGCCGGATAGAAATTGTAGATCAGGAAACCCACCAGTCCCCCAAACAGGGCAGCGGCAAGCACCGTCATCCCGGCACTGCCCGGCTGGTCCCAGTGGACATAGGCATAGCCGAAGGAGGCCGCGAAGAAGGCACACACCGGCAAGGTCACCGAGGTGGACAGACCGTCCAGCCCGTCGGTGATGTTCACCGCGTTCACGGTGCCGGTGATCACCAGGGCCGCGAAGATCATGTACACCACCCAGGGCAGCTTCCACTCCACCCCAAAGAAGGGGACATAGAGGTTGGGGGACAAAATCCCAAACTGCCGCAGCAGTACGATAAACAGGATGGCTGCCACCAGCTGGAGGAGAAACTTCTGGCTGGCGGTGAGGCCCGTGTTCTCCTTCTTCTTGATCTTGGCATAGTCATCCACAAACCCGATGAGGCCAAAGACCAGGGCCAGCAGCAGGACAAACACACTGGTCAAATCCCCTGCCAGAATCGCCGGGCCGTTGAGCACCAGCACCACCACAACCACCGCCGCGATGAACATCAGGCCCCCCATGGTAGGGGTTCCCTGCTTAGACATGTGCCAGGTGGGGCCGTCCTCCTTGATGGACTGCCCTGCCTTCCACCGCCGCAAGGCGGGCACCAGAAACTTTCCTAAGATGGCGCTGATGGCAAAGCCCAGCACCACCGCAGCCAGGGTTTTCAGCAGAATGGGATCCATTCCGTTACACCTCCGCAATGTTCTACTTCTGTTCTCTCAAACAGGCAGCATACCGCCCCCTGGAACGGGGGACGGCGCCGCCAAACGCATATTATAACGTACTTTCTCGGAAAAAGGAAGCAATTTCTTCCCGTTCGTCCAGGGGCAGGCGAGCCTCCCCCACTTCCTGATAGGTCTCATGCCCTTTCCCGGCCAACAGGATTACATCCCCGGCCCGGCCCATGGCCAGGGCCTGGCGGATGGCCGCCCGGCGGTCTGCTACCCGCACCCAGGCAGAGAATCCCGGGGGGAACCCCGCAGCCACCTGGTCTAGGATGGCCTCCGGGTCCTCAGTACGGGGGTTGTCGGAGGTGAGGATCACCACGTCAGCCAGGCTGGCGGCCACCTCCCCCATCACGGGGCGTTTGGTGGAATCCCGGTCCCCGCCGCAGCCAAAGAGGCAGAGCAGGCGGCACCGGGCACCGCTCCGGGCGGCGGTGAGGGCCTGTTCCAAGGCATCCGGCGTATGGGCATAGTCGATGAGCACCGTGTAAGGGGCAGGCACCGGAACCACCTCCATCCGTCCCTTCACGCCGGCAGCCCCGGCCAGGGCGTGGGCAATCCCCTCCAGGGGAAGCCCCAGGTCCAAGCAGCAGGCAATGACCCCCAACCCGTTGGACACGGAAAACCGCCCGGGAATGGGAAGGGTCACCGGGCAGCTCCCCTGAGGGGCCGTCACCTGAAAGGCCACGTGGTCTGCGTACAGCCGCAAGTCCTTCGCCTGCACTTGAGCCGGGGTGGGATGGATGCCGAAGGTAACCACCGGACAGGGTACCCCCTGGGCAAACTGCCGGCCCGTGGGGTCGTCCTGGTTGAGCACCCCGCGCCGGCACTGGGCAAACAGCTTGGCCTTGGCCTGGCGGTAGGCCCCCATGGTGCCGTGGAAGTCCAAATGGTCCCGGGTGAGGTTGGTGAAGATCCCCTCCTGAAAGGTGAGTCCCGCCGTCCGCTCCAAGGCCAGTGCGTGGGAAGAGACTTCCATCACCACATGGGTGCAGCCTGCCGCCTCCATCTCTGCCAGCAGGCTGTGGAGCGTGTAGGCATCTGGCGTGGTGCGTTGGGTTGGAAGGGACTGGGAGCCAATGAGATTTTGGTTGGTGCCGATGAGGCCCACCTTGACCCCCAGCACCCCCTCCAACACGGTTTTTAAAAGGTAAGTCGTAGTGGTTTTTCCATTGGTGCCGGTGACCCCCACCAGGGTCATCCGGTCCCCGGGGCGGCCGAACCAGTTGGCCGCCATCTGCCCAAAGGCGGCCCGGGGGTTGGGGGAAACCAGCCAAGGCCCAGGTTCCGCTGGGGGATGGTCGCAGAGAACTGCCACCGCCCCTTTGGCCAGCGCCGCGGGGATCCACTGGTTTCCATCGGTTTTCTCCCCCCGAAAGGCGGCGAACAGGCCACCGGGGGAGAGGGTTCTTGTATCACAGGTGAGGGAAGTGATTTCTACGTCCTGACCGATGTGGTCCTCCAGGGTCAGGCCCTGGGTCAGTCGGGAGAGCTGCAAAGGTCCACCTCCATGGGGTCCGTGGTCGCCTGGGCCCTTGGGAGAAAGGGCCCGGCGGCCGGGTGGATGGCGTCCTTTTCACTTCCTGGGGGCGGGACTCACCCGTCCCCTGTGGTGGTATCCTCCTCTTCGTCCGTTTGGACCCAGTTGCCGTCTTGGCCAGTGTCCAAACCGCTCTCGGAGCCTATATCGGCGGTAAACCGCACCTCTACGGAGGCGCCCACGGTCACCGTATCGCCGGGGAAGACACCCTGGCTGAAGACCCGGCCTCCCTCTGTCGTTCCGGTGGCGTTGAGGTAGAGCCCCACCTCTTCCAGGGCGGCCACTGCCTGGTCATAGGTCATACCCGACAAATCTGGCATTTCTACCGTTCCGCTGGGTTTTTCCTCTCCCAGGTAGAGCACCATAGAGCTGCCCTCGGGAACACTGCTGCCTGCGGTGGGCATCTGATCGGTCACCACAGATCCCTCCCCGCTGAAACGGACGTTCAAGCCCAGCCCGTTTAGGGTAGCCTGCGCCGACTCGGCCGTCTCGCCAATCAGGTAGGGGATGGTGACCCCGTTCTCATTCTCGGAACTGCCGGTCTTGTCATAGCCCAGGTAATCCATGATATTGGCAATGAGTTCACCAGCCATGGGGGCTGCCATATTACCGCCGCTGATGTAAATCCCGTCGTCGGTGGTGTTCTGCCCGGGGGCCGAAGGTTCCGGCCAGTCATAGCCCAGCAGGACAATGACCTCCGGATCATCCGCCGGAGCGCAGCCCAGGAAGGAGACGATGATCCGGTCCTCACTGGTCAAGGTCTGGGAGGAGCCGGTTTTCCCGGCGATGCGGTACCCGTCTACCTTCGCGTTTTTCCCGGTGCCCCCTACATCATTGACCACGCTTTCCATATAGGAAAGGACCAGGCTAGAGGTCTCCTGGCTGATCACCTGGCGGACTTCCTGGGGCTCATGGTAACTCACCACGTTACCGTCGGAATCGGTCACCGACTGGACGATGTAGGGTTCCATCAGGTGGCCGCCGTTGACCACGGCGGACAGGGCGGTGATCATCTGGATGGGAGTGGTGGTAAACCGCTGGCCGAAGGAGGCGGTCGCCTGCTCGGTGGCGGCGTTGACGAAGTAGTCCTTATTCCAGAAGTAGCTCTTCACTTCCCCGGGCAACTCAATGCCAGTGGTGGAGGTGAAGCCGAAGTTTTCCCAGTACTCGTAGAACTTCTCGCCCCCCAGTTTTTGGGCAATCTGGATCATGGCCATGTTGCAGGAGTTCATCAGAGCCCGGCGGGTAGTCTGGGTGCCGTGGCCGCTGCGGTTGGAGCAGCGGATGGTCCAGCCGCCGATCTCCGTAGAGCCGCCGCAGTAGAAGGTAGACTCGTCGTCAATGACCCCCTCCTCCAAAGCGGCAGCCATGACGATGGGCTTGAAGGTGGAACCGGGCTCGTACTCGGTGTTCAAACACTTGTTGCTCCACTGCTGGAACTGGGCTTGGCTAAGGGCTGCAGCATATTCCTCCTCGCTGACCGACTCATCCTCCTGCAGCTCCGCCAGGTTCTGCTGCAGGACAGAATCAATGACGGTACTGGGGTCGTTGAGGTCATAGTCCGGGGAGCTGGCCATGGCCAGCGCGGCGCCTGTATCGGGGTCCATCACCACGCAGAACGCGCCGTTGATGACATCGAACTTCTGGATGCCCTCCTCCAACGCCTTCTCCGCGTACATCTGGATGGTGGAGTCGATGGTGGTGTGCACATCGTAGCCGCTCACCGCATCCTCATAGCTGGTATACGGGGTGAGCAGTTCCGTGCCCGAGGCGTTCTTCGCGGTGATGATCCGCCCATCCAACCCGGACAGTTCCAGATTGTATAAGGACTCCAGTCCATACGCCCCTTCGTTGGCCCGGTTGACAAAGCCCACCACCTGGGCGGCCAGGGTGGAGTAGGGATAGTAGCGCTTGGAATCGTCGGTGAGGTAGATGCAGCTTTCCAGGTCATTCTCATCGATGAAGGTGCGAACCTGGTCGGCCACGTCATCCTCCACCTTTTCCGCCAAAACCTCATAGGCAGAGTTGGTCTTCTGCAGCCGGGTCATGATCTCCTCCCGGTCAATGCCGAGGATGTCGGAGAGGGTATCGGCAATGAGGTCATAGGTATCCTGGAGTTTGGTCTCCCGTTCGGCCTCGATGATGGCCTCGGAACGTGGATTGCCGAACTCATCCTCCTCTGCCACCTCCACCGAGGAGGCCACATCCCGGGGGGAGAGGATCACGTTCTGCACGTCGGCACTGATGGCCAGCACATCGCCGTTGGTATCGTAGATGGTTCCCCGGTTGGCCGAGGAGGTCACCTCTCTGGTCTGCTGGGTGACAGCCTGCCCCTCTAAGGTTTCATGCTCGACCACTTGGAGCTGCCAGAGTTTGGCAAACAGAATGACAAAGGCCGCCACACCGAAAATGCCACCCAAGATCAGGATCCGGCGCATGCTTCCGCTGTCCAAGTTGCGGTTGGAGAAGAAGCCGCCCCGGCGCCCCGGGTTTTGTTTCATAGCCATTGTATGCTTCCACCTGCTTTCTGTCGTTGTCAATGGCAAGAGGAGGGCGTAAGAAGTTCTCTCTCACGCCCTCCCGTTTTCTTCCTATCTTATGGATTCCACGTTCAGAAATATTCCTGCACCGCGGCTACCAGGTTCTGAAAGAAAGACGCGATCTGCTGGAACACGTCCGAGCCCTGGTAGTACTCCACCGTGTCAGGCTCCGCCAGTTCCAGGGTGTAAGTCTGCCAATCCTGCACTTGGATCATCTCGCCGCTGGCCAGCATCTGCTGTTCGATGGCCTGCAAGTCGTAGGCCAATTCGTACTGGGCTGCCAGCTGGGTCTGCTCACTCTGGAGCTGGCTGAGGCTGTCCCGCAGTTCCACCACCTGGTCGTTGACCACCACCAGTTGGGCATAACTGGCCAGGGTGAGGATCAGTACGATGGCCACCGCAGCGATGGCCAAAATGGCACCTGGTACCGTCCACTGGCCGCTCTTCGCCAACCAGCTGAGTCCGGAACGCTCCGCGGTCTCGGTTTTCTCTATTTTCTCTGCTTTTTTCACTTTTCCTGCGGGTTTCCGCCGGAGAAAGCGATGTTTTTTCGTTGGCGCCTCCGGGGCTGTCATTTTTAGGGCTGCGGTGCCGTCATAGGCCACAGCGCCCCGGGCATCTTTGGCTGTCACGGTTTACTCCACCTCGTCTGGTTGGTTTCCTTGGGGTTGGTCCAGTTTCTCCGCCAGGCGCAGTTTCGCGCTTCTGGCCCGGGGATTCTCGTCGATTTCCCTCTGACTGGGGAGGATGGGCTTCCGGCTGACCAGACGCACCTGGGGTTGCCTGCCGCACACGCACACTGGGAATGAGGGGGGACAGACGCAGCCCTTGGCCGCGGCGGCCAGTTCACTTTTGACGATCCGGTCCTCCAAGGAGTGGAAGGAGATCACCGCCAGCCGCCCACCTGGGCGCAGCCGCGGGATGGCCTGCTGCAGCATCCGGGAGACCGAACCCAACTCATCGTTGACCGCGATGCGGATGGCCTGGAAGCTTCGCTTGGCCGGGTGCTGCTTTTCCCGCAGGGCCGCAGCGGGCATGGCCCGCCGGATGACCTCCACCAGTTGGCCGGTGGTGGCGATGGGGGCCTGTTCCCGGGCTCGGACGATGGCACTGGCAATGGCGCCGGCGTGGCGTTCCTCCCCATACTGGGTGAGGATGCGCCGCAGTTCGCCCTGGGGCCACTGGTTCACCACCGTCCAGGCGGTCAAGGCATCCTCCCGGTCCATCCGCATGTCCAAGGGGGCATCGGTCTGGTAGGAAAACCCGCGCTCCGGGTCATCCAACTGGGGGGAGGAAACCCCCAGATCGAAGAGCATGCCGTCCACTTGGCCCACCTCTGCCTGGTCCAGCAGGGCGTCCAAGTCCCCGAAGTTCCCATGGAGGAAGGTGATCTGTCCAGCCCAAGGGGCCAGACGGGCCGCCCCCTCCTCCAGGGCCTGACGGTCCCGGTCGATGCACAGCAGCCGGCCGCCGGCGGTGAGCCGTTTGGCAATCTCTTCCGAGTGGCCGCCCCGGCCCAGGGTCCCGTCCACATAAATCCCGTCCGGCCGAATGGCCAACCCCTGGACACATTCCTCCAGAAGGACAGGACGGTGGGTATATCCTCCACACATTGGTGTTAACACTCCTCAGAAGGCCTTTCGCCCTCCGCAAACAGATCAAAATCAGAATGAGAATCCGATGGTTCTCTCCAAAGCCGGCCCCTCTCCCGGGCGGCCTGGAACAAAAATCGCTGCGCCACAGAGGGCTGCAACTTGACTTTCATTATAGATTCCTTCCCTGTAAAAAGCAACTGTTTTTTGGGATGGGCTGGTTTTTCTCCCTTTTGACAGGGGCCTTGGGAGGCCCCCTCTTCTTTTTCGTTTCCTCGGACATCTCCCTCGTCCATACAGAAAAACAGCCGCCCAGGCAGGTGCCTGGACGGCTGCATGTGTCCGATGGGTTTTGTGTCAGGGAGAAACTCCCTGCTGCTTATTCGTCTTCGTCCTCGTCGGCCTCTGCGTCGTACATGGCCCGACGGGGGGCGGACTGGCTCCGAGGGGCGGGGCCGCCGTGGTCTGCCCCCAGGGCAGAGCGGAACTTTGCCCGAGAGCGCTTGACCTCGTCATAGGCGTCGGCCACAGCCTCCTCCATGCGGCGGAGGGTGTCCTCGCAGTACTCGCTGGCGGCAGCCCGCAGCATGCGGCACTGCTCCTCCGCCTCGGCAAGGATTTCGTCGGCCTGCTTCTCGGCCTCCCGGACGATGGCGTCCTCGTTCACCAGGCGCTTGGCATAGTCCTCCGCCTGGTGGCGGAGGTCGTCTGCCTCCCGCTTGGCGGAGGCCACATAGTCGTTCTTGTTGGCCACCAGGTCTTTGGCCCGCTTGATCTCCACAGGCAGTTCCGCCTTCACATCGTCGATCATGTCCAGAACCCGGTCCCGCTCGATGACACATCGGTCGTTGCTGAGAGGGGCGTTCTTTGCCTCCTCAATCTCCGTATATAAGAGGTCCAGTAATTCTTCAATGCTGCCTGCCATTGCGTTCATCGCTCCTTAATGATTTTCCAGTTTCTTTTTCACATCGTCAATGATTTCCCGGGGCAGAAATTCGTCCAGGTCCGCGCCGTAGCGGGCCAACTCTTTCACCACCGAGGAGCTAAGGTAGGTGTACTTTTCGCTGGAGGGGAAGAACACCGTATCCAGATCGGGGTTGATCTTTCCATTGATCATGGCCATCTGGACTTCTTGTTCAAAGTCAGACACCGCCCGCAGGCCCTTGACCAGGACCTGGGCTCCTTTCTCCTTCGCGTATTCTGCTACCAGGCCGTAGTTGACATCGAATTCCACGTTGTCCACCTGAATGCTCCTGCGCATAAGGTCGATCCGCTCCTCCGGGGTAAACAGGCCCCCGTGTTTTTCGGAGTTTACCATCACGCAGACAATAACCTTGTCAAAGGCCAGGGCCGCCCGCTTGATAATGTTGATGTGACCCAAGGTCACCGGGTCAAAGCTTCCAGGGTAGATTGCGGTCTTCATAACAGTGATGTCCTTTCCTTCTTCGCCTTTCAGGGCTGGGGTGGCCCGGCCAGGCGCCGGTACAGAGCGGTGCGGACCTTTCCATACCGGTACTCTTTTTGGAGCCGATAGGGCGGTTCCACCTCTGGCCAGCCCGTAGTCGACCCATTTTCGCAAACTATTATACCATTTTCGGTCACGATGTCAATTGCCGGAATGGTCTCCATGGCCTTTTTCAGCAGGTCACTGGCATAGGGCGGGTCCAGAAAGATCACGTCGTACTTCTCCCGGCACCGGGTGAGGAAGGCCAATGCGTCCCCCTGCACCACGGTGGCCTGCCCCTCCAGGCCGGTGAGTTTCAGGTTTTCCCGGATGATGCCCACCGCCTCTTTCCGCAGATCCACAAAGGTGCAGTGGGCCGCCCCCCGGGACAGGGCCTCAATCCCCATCTGCCCGGTGCCGCCGAAGAGGTCCAGCACCCGTCTCCCCTCAATCTCAAACTGAATGCTGGAAAAAATCCCCTCCTTCACCCGGTCGGTGGTGGGGCGGGTTTCCAGTCCCTGGGGCTCCTTTAACCGCCGGCCCCGGGCGATCCCTGTGATGACGCGCATGTGCCTTCCTCCTCGTTGGTTCGAAAGTATTGATAGACCGACAGCGCCGCCTGCCGGGGCAGCACCTCTTCCAAGGCGGATAGGTCTGCCTGCCGGATGGCTTTGACGCTGCCGAAGGCTTTCAGCAGTTTTTTCCGCCGGGTCTCCCCGATGCCGGGGATCTTCTCCAGGGTGGAACCCAAGCCGCTTTTGGTGTGCCGCTTGTGGTGGAAGCCCACGGCGGAGCGGTGGGTCTCCTCCTGGATCTGCCCGATGAAGGCGAAGAGGGCGGGGGCCCCTTGGATGCCGATCTCCTCCCCCTCTGGGGTAACCAGAGCCCGGGTGCGGTGGCGGTCGTCCTTCACCATGCCAAAGACGGGAATGGACAGGCCGTACTGGGCCAGCACCCGGCTGGCCACCGCGGCGTGGGTGGCCCCGCCGTCGATGAGCAGCAGGTCCGGCCGGTGGGCAAAGTCCCCGTCCCCCTCGATCTCATGGCGAAAGCGGCGGGTGATCACCTGCTCCATGGAGGCATAATCATCCGGGCCGGTGAGGTCCCGGAGCTTGAAGTAGCGGTACGCCCCTTTCTTGGGCTTTCCCTCCTCAAACACCGTCATGGCTGCCACGATATCCGAGGCCCCGGTGTTGGAGATGTCATAGGCCTCAATCCGCCCCGGCGGCTCGGGCAGGCCCAGCAGCTCCGCCAGCAAGGTAAGGACCTTGGCGGTGCGTTCGGCCCGGGTGGTCAGGCGCTCACACTCGGTCTTGGCGTTCTCCTGGGCCATGCGGATGAGGTCTGCCTTGGCCCCCCGTTGGGGGGTCACCAGGTCCACCTTCCGCCCCGCTTGGTGGGAGAGCAGGCGGGACAGATCCGCCGCCCCCTCCAAGTTTTCCGGCAGAAGAATCTGCCGGGGCAGGATCCCCCGAGGGCTGTAATACTGGACCAGGAACGCCGAGAGAATCTCCTCCACCGGCTCCCCTGCGGTGGGGAAGACCTCCAGGTCCCGCCCGGCCAGTTCCCCGCCTTGGAAGTGGAGCACCGCCACCACAGAACGCACCGTGCCGACATACAGGCCCAGCACGTCGGTGTCCGCCAAAAATCCAGCCACCACCTTCTGCCGCTTTCCCAGGAGGGTAATGGCCCGCAGCCGGTCCCGCAGGGCGGCGGCCTTTTCAAACTCCAGGTTCTCTGCGGCAGCCTCCATCTGGGTGCGCAGGTCCTTCTCCACCTCGCTGAACTTCCCCTCCAGCAGGTGGATGGCCTGGTCGATGGCCTGGTCGTGCTGGCTGCGGGGGACCTCTTTGCGGCAGTAGCCGTCGCACTGGCCCATGTGGAAGTTCAGGCAAGGCCGCTCCTTCCCCTGGTCTCTGGGAAAGGTCTTGCCGCAGCTGGGCAGTTTCAGGGCTGCCCGGAGAGCGTCCAGGATGGCCTGGGTATCATGCCGGCCGCCAAAGGGGCCGAAGTACCGGGCCCCGTCGTCCGCCATCCGCCCTTGGATGGAAAACTTGGGATAGGGGGCCCGCACCGACAGGCGAATGTAGGGATACCCCTTGTCATCCTTCAACAGAATGTTGTACCGGGGCTTGTGCCGCTTGATGAGGGAGTTCTCCAACACCAGGGCCTCAAACTCTGAGCCGGCCACAATGGTGTCAAAGTGGTCAATCTGCGCCACCATAGCCCGGGTCTTTTCCGTGTGGCCGGCTTGGTCATGGAAGTACTGGCTGACCCGGTTTTTCAGGGCCTTGGCCTTGCCCACGTAGATGACGGTCCCCTCCCGGTCCATCATCAGGTAAACCCCTGGTTTCAGGGGAAGGCTTAGGGCCTTCTCTTTCAGTGCTTCAAAGGTCGTCTCCCCCATCCCCTTTCCCAAAGAGTGCAAAAAGCGCCGCATCTGCGGCGCTTTTCCTGCTGGTTTCCCACGGAGAAATCCATCCTTCTCCTGCGGTGTGTTTGCCCGGGAAGTGGAGCAAACCGGTTTCCTGCCAGAATCAGTCGGCGAAGTCAGAGCTGATGAGCTCAACCAGGGCATCCACGGCTTCCTTTTCGTCGGTGCCGTCGGCGATCAGATCGATGGTGCTGCCCTTAATGATCCCCAAAGAGAGGACCCCGAGCAGGCTCTTGGCATTGACTCTCTGGTCGTCCTTCTCCACCCAAATGGTGCTCTTAAACTCGTTTGCCTTCTGAATAAAAAAGGTGGCAGGTCTGGCGTGGAGGCCAACCTGGTTGTTAACCGTTGCCTGCTTAATATACATAAGTAGTCCCTCCCAGTTTCTTTCCCTATTGCTACTTAAAGGATAGCAAATTTCCCCCGTTCCGTCAATGCTAATTTTCACGTCATTCCACAGAAATTAAGGGGTTTTTTGCATTGTGGTTTGTACAGCCTCAAAAAGAGTCCCTCTAGGGTCTATTTGCGCTGTCCTGTGCCAGAGGATCCGTGCACTGTGGAAAACAAGAGGGGCCTTCGGCCCCCTTGGCACCGCCCTTTCCGGGCCTGTCTTTCCCCGGAAGGTGCCATGGCCGGGTATGGCCAAATCTCCCTGTGCCGCTCTCCCGGAAGCCCCGGGAGTGTAAGAATATTATACTAAACCTGCCGGCCAGTGTCAACACAAAGCCCGTCCCCGGGCCGGAGCCGTCACAGCCTCTCCAGCTGCCAAACGGACTGGTTTACCCGGTCCGCCACCCGGAGCAAAATGAGCCCTGCCAGGAAAAACAGGGCCAGAAGGCCAATGGCAATGTTGATGGTTCCCCCGGCAAATTTGACCGCCGCAATCACCCCAGACCCCAGGAAAGAGGCCCCTTTGCAAAAGATGTCATACAGCCCGAAGTACTCCCCCGCGTGCTCCGGCGGGATGATTTTGGAGAAATAGCTCCGGGACAGGGATTGGATGGACCCCTGAAACATCCCCACACCAAAGGCCATAAGGCCAAACTGGACCAGATTCTGCAGGGTCAGCGCGTAGAGGCAGACGCAGAGGTAGCCCACGATGCACACCGTCAACAGTCTCACCGTGCTGTGGCGCTGGGACAGCCGGGCAAACACCAGGGAGAACACCCACGCCACCACCTGGGTCGCCAGGAGGACCAGCACCTGCCCCACCGTGTTCAGCCCCAGGTCGGTGCCGATGTTGATGCAGTTGTCGATGATGGTACCCACCCCGTCGATGTACAGGAAGAAGGCCAGGAGGAAGAAGAACACCTTCCGGTCCACCTGGACGATCCGCTTCAGGGTTCCGCCGATCTGACGGAAGGCCGTAGCCACAGGATGGGGCTGGGGCTGGATGTAGTGGACCTGCCGGTAGTGCCGGAGCAGGGGCAGGGTGACCAGCAGCCACCACAGCGCCGTTACGGCGAATCCCCCTACCCGGGAGACCGGCCCCGACAGCAGCCCCGCCATATCCGGCCCCAGGGCATAGAACACCAGGGCAACCACAAAGGGCAGGCAGGAACCCAGGTACCCCCAGGCATAGCCGTAGGCGGAGACGGCGTCCATGCGGGCCGGGGTGGTGATGTCGTGGAGCATGGAGTCGTAAAAGGTGAGGGAGCAGGAGTAGGACACCTTCACCAGGAGGAAAAGGGCCAAAAACAGCAGCCACCCCGGGGCAAACCCGTTCAGAATGCATCCCCCCACCCCCAGAAACACGCTGGTGCGGAAGAAGATGGCCTTGCTGCCCCGGCGGTCGGACAGGGCGCCGCACACCGGCCCCAGCAGGGCCACCACCACCGTCACCAGGGCCACCCCCAGGGCCCACACCCCAGTGGCATCCCCGGCGCTCAGCTGCCCCGGCCCCTCCCCCACAGCCAACGCTTTGAACCAGATGGGGACCAGGGAGCAGGAGAGCATGGTGAAGGCGGAATTGCCCACGTCATAGAGGACCCAGGCAAATTCCCGCTCCGTGAGGCCTCGGAAGGGCCCTCGCCCCTTCAGGGCCAGGAACAGGCCCCTCACGCGCCGCCTCCCTTCACCCCTTCAAAGTTGTACTGGAAGGGTTCCGGCAGGGGGGCTTTCCCCGCCCGGTAGGCGTCAAAGTCCTGGAGGAACTGGAGGGCCCGGTCCCGGGCCAGGTCGTAGAGGGACCGGAGCCTGGTATCGCTTTCCACGCAGCGGGGGTCGCCGTCCGGGCAGATCACCAGGTCCGCCAGCCCCTGCCCAGGCCCGGCTGCCCGCAGGGCGGCGGTGAGCAGGCGCCGCTTCCCCGCCGTCCGGGCCATCAGCAGGTGGTGGTAGAAGACCATGCTGTCCAGAGCCTTCCTCACCTGCCGGTCCGTCACCACGGGGTAGAAAGGGGCAATGACTTCGGCGTTCTCGAGGGTGGCCTGGATGTGGCCGGTTTGGTCATAGGTCGCCGGGTCCAGCCCGTCGGCCACCATCAGGCTCCGGTCAAACTCCACCTCGATCTTCGTGTGGGTCAGGTCGCCGGCCGCCGCTGTCCCGTTGACATAGGGGTGGCAGGTCATGTCCAGGGCAAAGTGGTTGAGCACCCCATAGGCATAGGCCAGGGCCGCTTCCGGGCGCTGGCTCTCCCGGATCACCTGGCAGGCATGGCGGAAAAACCCCCGCCCTGGCCGGCCATGTAAGAGGTGCCCCACCGCCTTCACCGGGTGGGAGGACAGGGGGTGGTAGTAAAACAGAATGTCCGGCCCGTGCAGGCCGATCAGGTAGAGCGCCGGCCAGGCTTCCACAGCTTCCCGCTGCGGGCCGCTTAGGGCCTGCCGGACCTGCTGACCCAGACGGTAGTGTGCATAGGTCGATGGCATGGGCTTCCTCCTCTTTTCTCGCGCGAACGTTTCTTTTTAAGGATAGCAGTGGCATGTAAAATTTGGAACCTGGGATTGGTAAAGATCCGGTCAAAGGCTTCCCCTGACAGACCGAGGACCCGCTGCGGGCGCAGGCCGCTCCGCAGCGGGTCCTTGGGGTTCTCTTATGCCTGGGAACTCATTTCAGGTCCACGATGGTGACCCCATCCTCCCCCTCGCCGAACCGGCCCAGGCGGAAGGAGGCCACCCCTTTGCACCGTTTCAGGTAGGTGTGAACGGCTTTGCGCACCGCGCCGGTGCCCTTGCCGTGGATCACCGTGACCTGGGTGAGGTTGCTGACGATGGCCCGGTCAATGAACTGGGCCAGGGTGAGCTCGGCCTCGTCGGTGGTCATACCCCGCAGGTCCACCTCGGCCTTGGCCCCCAGGGAACGGAGCTTGTGCTCGGTGCGCTGGATGTACTGCCGGGCCTGCTTTTGGGTCTGGGTCTCCCCTTCCACCACCCGGACCTCCTCCTGCTTGGCGGTGATCCGGAGGATGCCCGCCTGGAGCTGGAGGACCCCCTCCTTGTTCACCGACAGGACGGTGGCCTGGGTGCCGGTTTTCAGGATGGTCACCGTGTCCCCCTTCTTGGCCGGGCGGAGGAGGGGGGGCTGCTCCACCTGGGGGCGGGCCCCCAGTTTATCCTCGGCGGCGTTGAGGCGGTGGCGCAGGCCAGCCCGCTGGTCGTTGACCGCCTGCCAGTCCTGCTCCTTCTTGGCCTTTTTCCGCATGTCGCTAAGTTCGTGGAAGACCTCGTCGGCGGTGCGGCGGGCCTCCTCTAGGATGGACCGGGCCTCGGCTTTGGCCTGGGCCTCGGCCTTCTCCTTCTCCTTGGCCAGGGCGTCCCGGTACTCCTGGGCTTTGGCGGCGGCCTGCTCCATCTCCTGGCGGAGTTGGGCGGCCTGGCGCTGCTCCTTCTCCATCTCCTGGCGCTGCTGGTCCAGCTTGGTGAGCACATCCTCGAAGCGGACATTCTCCGCGCTCACCCGGGCGGCGGCAGCCTGAATGATCTCCTCCGGCAGGCCCAGCCGCTGGGAGATGGCGAAAGCATTGGACTTGCCGGGGATGCCCACCAGCAAACGGTAGGTGGGGGCCAGGGTCTCCACGTCAAACTCGCAGGAGGCATTCTCCACCCCCGGGGTGGTCATGGCGTAGACCTTCAGTTCAGCGTAGTGGGTGGTGGCGGCCACCAGGGCCCCCAGGCTCCGGGCGTGCTCAATGATGGCGGCAGCCAGGGCTGCCCCCTCCACAGGATCCGTGCCGCCCCCCAGCTCGTCGAAGAGGATGAGGGTGTCCCCGTCGGTCTCCTGGAGCATGCCCACGATGTTGCTCATGTGGGAGGAGAAGGTAGACAGGGACTGGGCGATGGACTGCTCGTCCCCGATGTCTGCCAGGACCCGCTGGCAGACTCGGACGGTGCTCCCATCCCCCACTGGGATATGTAGCCCGCACTGGGCCATGAGGGTGAGCAGGCCGATGGTCTTTAAGGTCACCGTCTTGCCGCCGGTGTTGGGGCCGGTGATCACCAGGGTGTCGTAGGTCTCCCCCAGGCCCAGGTCGTTGGCCACGGCGGTCTTGGGGTCCAGCAAGGGGTGGCGGGCCCGGCGGAAGAAGAGGTGTTTCCGGGACAGGGCGGGCTCCATGGCGCCCATGCGCACAGACAGCTTCCCCCGGGCAAAGATGATGTCCAGCCGGATGAGCAGGTCGTAGTCCAGGGAGATGTCCTCCCGGAAGGAGGCCGCTTCGGCGGAGAGCTCGGCCAGGATGCGGTCGATCTCCTTCTCCTCCTTGGCCTGGAGTTCCCGGAGTTCGTTGTTGGCCTTCACCACCCCCATGGGCTCAATGAAGAAGGTGGAACCGGAGCCGGACAGGTCGTGGACCAGGCCGGGGATCTCGTTTTTAAACTCCGACTTCACCGGCACCACGTACCGGCCGGAGCGCTGGGTGATGATGTTCTCCTGGAGGTACTTGGACTGGGAGGAGGAGAGGATGCGCTGCAAAATGTCCCGCACCTTGCTCTCCGTGGCCCGCATGTGCCGGCGGATGGAGGCCAGTTCCGGGCTGGCGGAGTCGGCCAGTTCCCCGTCTCCTACAATGGAGCCGGTAATCTTATCTTCCAGGAAGCGGTTGGGTTTCAGGGCCCGGAAGAGGACGTCGATGGGGGTCTTCTTCTCCTCCTCACTCTCCCCGTAGTCCTTGGCAGACCGGGCGGCGGCCAGGACGGCGGCGATGTCCAGCAGCTCCCGGGTGTTGAGGCTGCCCCCCATGTCCGCCCGCTGGAGGGAGCCAGCCACCGGCTTCACCCCGGAAAAGGAGGGGCTGCCCCGGAGGACCATCCGGTCCACGGCGGCGGTGGTCTCTTTCAGCCGCTGGGCCACCTCCTCCAGGTCGGTCTCCGGCCGCAGGCGGCGGGCCCGCTCTTTCCCCTCCTGGGTCACCGCCTGGTCGGCCAGCAGGTCCAGGACCCGGGGAAGTTCTAAGGTTTCTATCGATTTCTCAAACAGATCCGTCATGGGATCCCTCCTAACCAGTCATTTCCCCCTCCGAGGAGGAGGATGGGAAAACCGCCTGCCCAGCCCGCCTGCACACGGTGGGCTTTTCCAATGTTCTACCGGGGCAGGCGCTTGTAGTAGTCCAACGTCCGAAACCCCCGCTCCTGCTGGGTCATAAGGAAGGCCTCCGTGGCCTGGCCCAGCTGGCGGAGGTCCTCCTCCGGCAGGGCGAAGGAGAAGAGGCGCTTGGGGGAGCACCCCACGATGTACCGGGCCCCGGCCAGGGCCCCTGGGGACAGGGGCATGGACACCCCGCCCCCCACCTGCCCCCGGCACCGGGCACAGTGGAGAACCCCCTGGGAGAGGTGGAGCCGGGCCCCCGCCGGCTCCTGGGCGCCGCAGACGGCGCAGCCCTTGGGGCGGGACCAGCCGGTCAGCTCCCGGATCATGGCTAAAATATTCTCGCAGACGCCCAGCACGGTAGACAGCGCCGCAAACACCATGAACAGAAAGAACAGTGCGCCCCACCAGCGGCCCCCGGCCATGTTGTTGAAAACACCGGCCATTGTGTCAAACAGCAGGCTTGGCCCGGCAGTGACTTCCAGCCCGTAGGTGAAGCAGGCCGGGAAGATGATGATGCCCGCCAGCACCGCCACAAAGGTGTCCAGCGCGATGATGTGCAGCGACTCGCCCATGAGGGAGCGTTCCTTGCCGATGTAGCTGCCGAAGATTGCCATGCCGCCCATGCCGACGGACAGCGAAAAAAACGCCTGGTTCATGGC
>OLQU01001107.1_pt1 | contig 19520 bp, 17 predicted proteins | sample 1672271 | NCBI WGS metagenome assembly OLQU01 (sample SAMEA3136666, study PRJEB25190) | human gut metagenome | biome: human gut; feature: human-associated habitat; material: faeces | place: Austria | collected 2013 | reverse complement strand
TGAATTATGATATGGAGCAGGTGATTGCTCGTGTCACTTATAGTCTTATGGCTTTTGGAAAGGCCTATGTGTATATAAAATCAGAATATACTACAGGTATCAACTGTGATAATATTGAAGCAAAAATATTATCATCAATAGAAATACATGAAATTAAAGGATTTATAAAAAAGAAAAACAAAACGCATGTTATATTTTGTTGTAAAGGATACAATGAGGCAACCAGTGACATTGAGATTCAACGTAATCAGTTAATTGCGTTTGATATCAAAGACCTTGGTTATAGTAAAAAATATTTTACGCATATTCTCAAAAAGCTCGGAAAATGTGATATTACTCTATTTTCTACATCTATGATAACCAACAACTTAGATGGATATGATTTCTCGGTTCATTCTAAGAAAAACAAACTTCAGGAATTAAGAGCGTTAAAGGATATTGGATGGTTGTTTAATTCAGACGGATTATCAGATAGTTATATTCTTTATAAAAAAATGCAGGAAGACCAATTGAAACTTCGATTTTTAAATTACATCTTGGGAAAGTTAAATTCTGGATTTGAAAATTGTATCGTTGATGCAGGAGGCAAGTTGGTAGCACATGTAAAAGAGAAAAATTATAATCAACTCTGGAAAGACTATTCTGATGCAAAGTTAACAGGAACAGAGCTTACAAACATCCTTTATCATAATTAAGAAAACAGGTATGTTAATATGGGAGGAAAATGTCACGTGTTTTCAAATGATAGCTCATAAAATCTTAATTAAAATAGGAGTTGTATATGTTTTGTAGGAATCTGGTAATACCGTCGAGACGGTATGTCTGATGTCAAGGAGCAAAGGGAAATAGCCGAGAAAGCTTAGTATTACTGCAGTTTTCGGGCGACCGGGTATATTCCGTACCGGGCAGCCAAAGCACTCTGTGGTAATTTATCCAAATTTTGCAAGTGATCAGTAACAGGAAGTGGTGGTTTTCTTGTGAGAACAAAAAGTAGCGAGGTGATATGGAGTGAACCAAGATCCATTTAAGGAATATATCAAAGAATCTGAGCCCGCAAAGCGGGACAAAGGCTATGCATGGCATACAGCTATTGGACTGCAGGCAGTTGACGGGCTGAAGACATCGGAATATCTGGTGCATACGGCCATCCGGAATATTGAAGGCGAGATTTCCTTTGAAGAGGCCAACGTACTTTTGCAGACCTACTATGAGGAAAATCCTTCTCGTGATGTGTCAGATCGTACTGAGGAGGCCGATAAGGTTTCCGCACGGATTGCTGCGCTTCTTTCCGAGCGTGCCTTTAGTTTTACACCGAATGAATATATTTCCATCCATCGGAAGTTGTTCACTGGTATTTATTCTCATGCCGGACGCATCCGGGATTACAACATCACGAAGAGAGAATGGGTGCTCTCCGGAGCGACCGTGCTTTATGGCAGTGCTACGGAGCTTATGGCAACACTTGACTATGATTTTTCGGAGGAGAAGAAGTTTTCTTATAAGAATCTCACGATGGATGAAATCATCCACCACCTTGCCGTATTTGTATCCAGACTGTGGCAGATCCATGTGTTTGGCGAGGGCAATACCAGAACGACAGCTGTGTTCTTCATCAAGTATTTACGTACGCTGGGCTTTGACGTGACAAATGATATTTTCGCCGAGAATGCATGGTATTTTCGGAATTCGCTGGTCAGAGCAAACTATAATGATCTGAAAAATGGCGTTCACGAAACGACAGAGTACCTTGAGTTGTTCCTTCGCAATCTCCTTCTGAACGAGAATAATCCGCTTCATAACCGGACATTGCATATCAGTGAAACATTTAAAGAGACAGAAAAACCGGACATTGAGGCGTTAAAACCGGACATTGAAAAATTGTTCCAGCCGAAAACAGCAAGTCACATTTTGAAACTTCGTGAAGCATTTCCGGGACAAACAATCTTTGGACGGTCAGATGTAATGAAAGTGATTGATATTAAAGCATCCAGAGCCTCTGATCTTCTGAGGGAAATGGTGGAATATGGAGTTATTGAGCCGGTGTCGGGACATGGTAAAGGTAAATATCAATTCCGGCAGTATTAGAGTTGAGATGATGGGATTTCAGACCTGTTTTCGAGAACGCCCAAGGGCAAAAAGCGGTGTGTTTTAGGGCATTAGGCAGGGAAAATATAAAAATTTTTAAAACTTTTTTATATCCTGGCCTGTCTGAGTAAAAGAAAGAAGGATTTTCAGGAAAAAGGAGGATACATATATGAAAGTAAGACCAACCTGGACGGATGCGGCCGGAAACGGATACTATCGGGGATCTGACGGGAAATATTATTACGGGAATGTCAAAAACGGCTATCTGAGGGAGACGATCCAGGAAAGAAACGCGCGTCTGGCAAGAGAGCGTAACGTGCAGATCCAGAAACAGAAGCAGGCGGAAGCCAGACAGGCAGGAAACGTAAGTCCGCAGCCGTCGGCAGGAGAGAAGTGGGGCGGCCTGTTTGGCGGGATCGCTACTATTCTGGTGGGAATTGCGGCGTTTGCCGCCACCGTTGCATTGATGGGGGCGCTGATGGTTATCGCGGCCATCGGTGGTGTGATCTGTGTGGCCATCGGCATCGTGATCATATGGGGAAGGGCTTACAGCATTGTCCCCCAGATCTTTTCCCAGTTTGGCGTAAATCCAGGGACGGTTCTGCTGGTTCTGCCCATGCTGTTGAGTCTGGTTGTTTTTCTCATCCTTTTATGGAAAACATTTTCCAGACACAAACTGTATGCCCTGTACCTGTTGATCGCATATGCGGTTCTCTTTCTTCCTTATGCGGTGCTGCAGTGCGGCGGTCTGCAGACGCTGGCGCAGGGGCTGGCCACGCCGGGGATGGTTGTCTATGCTCTTCTTAACACGGCGGGAAGCTGCGGGATATTTCCGGCGGTGGCGCTTTGCCTCTTCCACATGCTGGACAGGAAAGTAATGGAGAAAAGACAGAGCGAGACAAGGGCGTCCGCTGCAAAGTTCTGCACCCGGTGCGGAGCTCCTGTGAACGGCCAGGAAGGTCTCTATTGCGGAAAATGCGGAGCCAGGCTGGAACGGTAAATATAACAGTTGTTTGAAAAAGGAAGAACGCAGATGGAAGAGAAGCAAAGATTGTTGCAGGAGAATTACCCCTTCTGGGAGCATTTGACAGAAACCCAGGAAGAGCGGCTGACGAAGGGCTGCCAGGAGGCGGCCTACCAAAAGGGAGAACTGGTCCATCGATCGGAAGACCAGTGCAAGGGAGCGATCCTCCTGCTGGGCGGGCAGCTCAGGGTATATATCGTCTCAGAGGAAGGGCGGGAAGTAACTTTATTCCGCATTCGGGAGGGGGAGGCCTGTGTGCTCTCTGCTTCCTGCCTTCTGGATGCCATTGCCTTTGATCTTATGATCGAAGCGGTGGAGGACTCCCGGGCCCTGGTGATCCCTACGCCGGTGTTGCGCCCGGTGATGGAGGAGAATCCTTATGTGGGTCTGTATATGTACCGGTCGGCAACGGAGCGGTTCTCGGATGTGATGTGGACCATGCAGCAGATCCTGTTTATGGGGATCGACCAGCGGGTGGCCAGTTTCCTGTGGGACGAGATGCTGCACCAGGGGCCGGAGATTACCATGACCCATGAAGAGATCGCAAGGCTGATCGGCAGCGCCAGAGAAGTGGTGTCCAAGGTGCTGAAATATTTGTCAGAAGAAGGGATCGTAGAGCTGGGGCGGGGGAAAGTCCGGATCCTTGCTAAGGAGAAGTTAAGAAATATAGCGCAGAAGGGATAAACAGTTGACAGCAGTACATGGTTGATGGTATGTTTTTGAAGATTCGGATTCTTTTCGGGAAAAGGGAAGAATAAGAATTAAGAGAAAAACAGGAGAGTATTTTTATATGAATAGATCAAAAACAGATAGTCAGCCAAGAGCCTTCTTCCTGATCCGGCTGCTTCAGGGGGCGCTGATCGGCCTGGGAGCAGTGCTTCCGGGAATTTCCGGCGGTGTGCTCTGTGTGGTTTTTGGGATCTACCGGCCGGTGATGGAACTGTTGTCCAGTCCTTTTAAACGTTTTCGCACTCATGTGCCCAGGCTTTTGCCGGTGATCATTGGCGCAGCCGTGGGATTTCTGGGGATCGCCAATCTGCTGTCCTTTTTCCTCGAGAAATATCCAGACCCGTCGGTGTGTGTGTTTGTGGGGCTGATCGCAGGAATGCTGCCTTCCCTTATGCGGGAGGCGGGCCAGGAGGGCCGCAGCGCCGGTTCCTGGATCTCCATGGTGATCGCATTTCTGGTGATCATGATCCTGCTGACATCTCTGAATGTGTTGAATGTAGAGATCCGGCCAAACACCGGCTGGTATGTGTTCTGCGGGTTCTGCCTGGCGCTTAGCATTATCGCGCCGGGGATGAGTTTCTCCACACTGCTTATGCCTCTGGGGCTTTATACGCCTTTTGTAGACGGTCTGGGCCATCTGGACCTGCAGGTACTGTGCGCCAGCGGTATCGGGGCGGTGGTGACGGTGGTCTGCCTGGCCAAAGGGGTGGATGCGCTGTTCCGGAATTATTATTCCTGTGCCTTTCATGCCATTGTGGGGATCGTGACGGCGGCCACTATTATGATCATACCGGTGAAAAGCTTTACGGCTTCCGCCGGCTCTATGCTGGTCAATATCGTCTGCCTGGCGGCGGGGATCGTCTGTGCGCTTGCGCTGGATAAATTCAACAGCAGATTTCCAAAAGAATAGACAGAAAAAGCTGCGCGGTTTTCCGGTAAATTTACCGGGACTGCGCTTTCTTTTTGTTTTCTTTGGGAAAACATTATGGTAGAATGGGTAGGAATGTAAATTACAGGATGTATTTGTAGTAGGAGGAAATGAGAGAATGGGAAGTCGAAAAATTATTCAGGTAGAGGACAAGGTGCCTTTTAATCTTCTGGTGCCTTTGAGTATCCAGCATATGTTCGCCATGTTCGGGGCATCTGTACTGGTTCCCTTCCTTTTTGGGATCAATCCGGCGGTGGTGCTGTTCATGAATGGTGTGGGCACGCTGCTGTTTATGGTCCTGACCAAGGGGAAGGCTCCGGCATATCTGGGGTCCAGTTTCGCCTTTATCGCGCCGGCCCAGCTGGTGATCCAGCAGATGGGGTATGAGTATGCGCTGGGCGGCTTTGTGGCAGTGGGATTCCTGGGTTGCGTGCTGGCCTTTATCATCTATAAATTTGGTTCCGACTGGATCGATGTGGTACTGCCGCCGGCGGCCATGGGACCGGTAGTGGCTCTGATCGGCCTGGAACTGTCCGGCAGCGCAGCGGATACGGCGGGGATCCTGGGGGATCAGGTGGATATGAGAAATGTGATCGTATTTGCGGTGACTTTGGGTGTGGCTGTGTTTGGAAATATTTTGTTCAGAGGATTTCTCTCGGTGATCCCTATCCTGATCGCTGTGATCGCCGGATATGTGGCGGCGCTGGCCTGCGGGATCGTGGATTTCCAGGCAGTGGCGGAGATCTCCATTTTCGCGGTGCCGAATTTCTCCCTGCCAAAATTCAATATGGAAGCGATCCTGATGATCCTGCCGGTGCTTCTGGTGATCACATCCGAGCATATCGGGCATCAGGTGGTAACCAGCAAGATCGTAGGGAGGGATCTTCTGAAGGATCCGGGACTGCACAGGTCCCTTCTGGGAGACAACCTGTCCACCATGCTTTCTGGTCTGATCGGATCTGTGCCCACCACCACATACGGAGAGAATATCGGCGTTATGGCGGTGACGAAGGTCTACAGTGTGCGTGTGATCGCCGGGGCGGCAGTGCTGTCTATCATCTGTTCCTTTGTGGGCAAGCTTTCCATGTTGATCCAGACCATTCCGGGGGCGGTGATCGGAGGGATCTCCTTCCTGCTCTACGGTATGATCGGCGCTTCCGGTATCCGGATCCTGGTGGATTCCCAGGTGGATTACGGACGTTCCCGGAATCTGACCCTGACCAGCGTTGTGTTTGTCACGGGCCTGTCCGGGATCGCGGTGAAGTTTGGGGATATTGAGCTGACAGGAATGGTGCTGGCCTGCGTGACTGGTATGATCTTAAGCCTGATCTTCCACATCCTGGACCGGCTGAATCTCACCAATGACAGAGAGGAAGCGGAAGAAACGGATGAAGTATAGCGAAAACGTGGGAAATACAGGAGGGCAGCCGGCTTGTGATCTGCATGTCCATACGGTTTTATCTGATGCTTCGCGGACAGTCCGGCAGGTTATGGACTATGCCAGACAGATCGGTCTGAGCTATATTGCCATCACTGACCATGACACGCTGGCCGGGATGGAAGAAGCGCTGGAATTAGGGAAGGAATACGGGATCCGTGTGATCCCGGGAACGGAGATCTCAACCAGGGATGAAAATACCGGACGGACGGTGCATATGCTCTGCTACCGGCCCAAAGACCGGGCAGGTCTACAGTCATTTCTGGATGTGACCCTTGAGAACCGGCGTCGGCAGAAGCTTGCCATTGCAGCAAACGTACAGAAAATGTATCCGCTTGTCACCCCGGCCCTGGTAGAAGAATATGCCAGGCAGAGCCAGTCGATCTATGAGTGCCATATTATGCAGATCCTCTGTGATCTGGGCTATACCAGCACGGCCATCGGCGAATTAATGAGCAGTCTGATCTCTTCCAAAGGAAGCTGCTTTGTTCCCGGGAAGTATCCCACTACCCGGGAAGCGGCCCGGGCCATCCGGGACTGCGGCGGGATCGCGGTGGTAGCTCATGCAGAGCAGTTTGATTCCTTTGCCCTGGTAGAAGAGTATGCTGCCAGAGGGTGGATTGGGGGCGTGGAAGTGAACCATCCAAGGAACGGCGCAGATTCCAGAAAAAGACTGCGCAGCATCGCAGAAAAGTATGACCTTCTGGTGACCGGGGGCAGTGATTTTCATGGTCAGTATGCCAAGAATCCCCATCCTCTGGGGGCTTGCGGCTGCGGGGAGGAAGAGGCCCGGCGGTTGGAAGAGATGATCATTTAGGTACAGGGTAAAATGCATTTTGGTACACCCCAGAATGCATTTGGGTACAGGGTAAAATGCAATTGAGGACGTAGCCTTTTGCAAAAAGGCTACGTCCTCTGTTAAAAAAATAACTTATTGACAGGAGTAAGCTCCATCTACGATAATATCGCTTCCGGTTGTATATCCAGAAGCATCCGAGGCGAGATACAAGATTGCGGGGATCAGTTCTTCCGGAGTTCCCATCCGGTGTAAGGGCATCAGTGGAAGCCACGCGTCTTTTAATTCTTTCGGCACATCTACAGCCATGGGAGTAGCAATGTATCCGGGACTTAAAGAATTTACCCGAATGCCGTAATCTGCCCATTCTACAGCCAGAGATTTGGTCATATGGATAACAGCTGCCTTGGACGCGTTGTATGAGCACTGCCATTGAGGAATGTTTACGATGGTTCCGGACATGGAGGCCATGTTGATGATGCTTCCTTTGATGCCGCGCTCGATCATAATGCGGCCGACTGCCCGGGCCATGATAAATTCACCGGTCAGATTTACGTCAACTACCTGGCGGAACTCCTCGATTGTGGCTTCCAAAGTAGATTGATGCATGCAAATGCCGGCATTGTTGAACAGAATATCAATCGAGCCGGAACGATCAAGAATTGTCTGAAGAGCATGGTCTACCTGTGCTTCGTCGGTGACATCTGCTTTCAGATCATAGGCTTTTCCGCCGTCTTCTTCAATCATTTTTACAGTTTCTTCAGCGCCAGACCGGCTGATGATAACGACTTCAGCGCCTGCTTTGGCAAGTCCGCAGGCAATTACCTGACCGATGCCGCGGCCGCCGCCGGTTACGATGGCAATTTTGCCTTTCAGTCCAAACATTTTTTCTAAATACATAATGGAGTCTCCTTTCTATATTTGCTCATTTAGGTACAGGGTAAAATGCATTTTGGTACACCCCAAAGTTCATTTGGGTACAGGGTAAAAGTCAATTGAGGACGTAGTATACTTTCAAAAGGCTACGTCCTCGATTAACTTTACAAATACCCTTTCCGTGGTATTACATGAAACTGTTCTGCCAGTGCGCCCAGCTGCTCCTCGGGGATTCGGTTCTTTATCTCCAGGGGGGCGATCTTCATATAGATTTCAGCAGCTTTTTCTACGGTTTCGATAAGCCCGAAGGCTTCATCCAGGTTATGGCCGACTCCGAAGATCCCGTGCTGCGCCCACAGGACCAGGCGGCGATCCGTGATCTTCCTGGCGGTCGCTTCGCCGATGTCGTTGGTGCCGGATACCATCCAGGGGACCAGGCCTACGCCGTCCGGGAATACGACGATGCACTCGGTGCACATGCCCCACAGGGTCCGGGTGATCTCCCGCTCATCGGCGGGGCACACGAAGGTGAGGGCGATGGTGTTGACCGGATGGCAGTGCATCACCACCCGGTGTTCCGGATCTGCCTTCAGGCGGGCTGCATGGCTCATCAGGTGGGTGGGGAACTCGCTGGTGGGAGCGCCGCCGTCGGAGAAGCCCCACAGAAGTTCCGCCTCGCGCCCGTTTTTGGCGATCCGCAGGATCCCCAGGTTTTCTTCCGGGTTTTTCTTTACGTTTTTAAAATATTTTCCGGTCCCTGTGACGATGAAGATCCGGCCGGCCAGGGAAGAAGCGTCAAACTGGAGCGGGATCCTGCGAAGGGAAGCGTCAAGGTCCAGATATTCCGCCACCTCCATGGGGTCAAGAAGCTGGCTGATGTTTCCGCCGTTTCGCTCATCCCAGCCCAGACGGTACATATTTGCCGTCATCTCGCAGAGTTCTGTGAGAAAGGGAGCCGTTAAAATGTCTTTCATAGCTGATCCTCCTTCATCTGTTTATTTTTGAGCTAAAAGCCTGAGATAATCCTGATAGTGTCGATCCCAGAGGGCCGCATCTTTCGGCAGGTATTCCCGCAGGGGGAAAGCGCCTGCCAGCATGCTTTTGGCTTCCTCAAGGGTGGCAGCAGCGCCGATGGCCACAAGCTGAACGGTAAGGTTGCCGATGGCGGTGGCCTCGTCGGGGCCGGCGATCACTTTCCTGTTGGAGGCGTTGGCTGTAAACTGGCACAGGATCTCGGCCTTGGAACCGCCGCCCATCATGTTGATAACAGGAAGGGATCTCCCGGAGACCTTCTCCAGGGTCTCCACGGTCCAGCGAAACTTCATAGCCAGGCTCTCATAGATGCAGCGGACCAAAGCCCCCACGGTCTCCGGGCAGGCGCCGAAATGTTCCCGGCAATAGGCCCGGATCTTCCCTGGGATGTCGCCGGGATCATAGAACCTGGGGTCGTCCGGGTCGAAGAAAAACCGGAAAGGTTCCGCTTCCATGGCAAGATCTCCAAGCTCAGAGAAGGAATAGTCTTCTCCGTGCTCCTGGTAATATCTGCGGGTTTCCTGGATGAACCAGGAACTCATCACATTGCGAAGGAGCCGGTGATGGCCGGGATACCCTCCTTCATTGGCCAGATTGGCCTGATACCCCTCGTCTGTGATGACGCAGGAGGGAAGCTCTGTCCCGATAAGGGCCCAGGTTCCGCAGCTGATCAGAGCGCAGCCGGAGGTGAGGGGGGAGGAGAGATAGGCGGAGGCGGTGTCGTGTTCGCAGACTACAGCCACCGGGAATCCCTTCGTCTCCATCTGCCGGTTGTAGGATTCGCTGGTGCGTCCCAGCAGCGTGCCGGGCCGGGTCAGCGTGCCAAAGAGCCGGCGGGGAATGTGATAGGAGTCCAGGATCTCCTGGCACCAGTCGTCCTTGCGGAAATCGTACATCTGGCTGACAGATGCCAGCGTATATTCTGTGATGGTCTTTCCGGTAAGGTAATAGAGCAGAAGATCCGGGATAAACAACAGCTTGTCTGCGTGGTCCAGCAGAAAACCGTGACCGTCTTCCTGCATGGCGGCAAGCTGCATAAAGGTGTTGAACAGAGCGTTCTGGTTGCCGCTTAAGGCGTACAGCCGCTCTTTGGAAATAGTATTGTAAATCTTGTCTGCATGGCGCTGGGTGCGGACATCCCGGTAACAGCGGACCGGAGAGAGCAGCGCGCCGTCCCGGTCGATCAGGCCGAAATCATTGGAGAAGGAATCGATGGCAAAGGCATCGATCTGATCACTGGTCAGTTCGATGGCTTTTTTGATGCCTCGGTTCATTTCCCTGTAAATGTTCAGGATATCCCAGTATAATCCATTTCCCATAGAATAGGAAATGTTGTCGAACCGGTGGATGTCCCGGATCGACACTTCTCCATCCCGGATAACCGCGAGAAACAGTTTTCCGCCGCTGGCGCCAAGGTCAAAAGCTAATAGATTCAAGACAGACCCTCCTTCTAATCCGTGATGATGCGAATGCCGTATTTCCTGGTGATGGTACGAACCGTCTCTGCAGTCTGAGGGGAGTAGTCGTATTTATCGGTGACGATATAGTCGATGGAATGGAATCCCGATAAATAGAAAGGCCCGTTGATCTCAAACTTGGTGTGGTCCGCCAGAAGGTAGGTTTCCTCGGACTTTCGCATCATGGCCAGCTTGGTATCCACCTCATTCAGGCTGATGTCAGTGAGCTGTTTGTTTAAAGTCACTCCGGTACAGGAAATGAAGGTTTTGTTAGGGAAAAATTCCTCCGCGCTCTTGATGGTCCTGGTGCCGTAGACCGAATAATTATTGGGATTGTAGAATCCGGCCAGCGAGATGAGGGAAATGTTGGAATTCTCCTTTTTGGCTGCTTCCAGGAGCACCTTGACGGAGTTGGTGATAATGGTCAGATGCAGGTCCTGGGGAATGTAATCCAGAAGGAACAGGGTGGTGGAGCTGTTGTCAATGAAGATGGTATCCCTGTCTTCGATCAGTGTAGCCGCCTTCTGGGCGATCACCTTTTTGGCCGGAATGTTGCGGATGTGGCGAAGGGCAAACGGATACTCATTGTTCATCACCGCATCCCCGAACTTGGCCGCCGCCCCTACATGGGGCGTGTTGACGTTCAGGATCGCGCCGCCGTGGGTTCGGGTGAGGATTCCTTCTGATTCCAGGGCCTTTAAGTCCCGCCGGATAGTCTCTTTGGACGTCTTAAGCATATCGGCAAGGACCGAGACGCTCACAGAGGACTGTGAACCCAGAAGATCGACGATTTTGGCTTGTCTTTCCTGACTGTACATAATTTATACCATCCTTGTTTTTATTTCCTTAGATCAGATTTCTGGTGATGGTGCAGAACGCATCGGTCTCGATCCGCTCCAGCATGCTGTAAGCCAGATAAATGCTGGGCCCGGAAACCACAACGCCGTGCTTGGGCATGATCATGCCGATGGGTTTTTTCTCTGCGATCTCCCGGTGGTCTTCAAAATATTGGTAAACGCTGCGGCTCAGTTCTTCGGAGTAAGCCTTGGCCCAGGGGATACAGCCCACTTCGCCTCTGCCCATGGTTGCCTCTGTTACATTGGGGATGGGCTTTGCCTGGGCGACAAAAGGCATGCAGTAGAAGGGGTGAGCGTGGATGGTGCACTCGATCTCTTTGAAATGGCTTAAGATCAGCACATGCATCAGGCTTTCCCGGGAGAGCTTGCCCTCTCCTTCCAGGATGTTCTGGTCGTAGTCGATGAGAAAAAAATCTTCCGGTTTCATAATACAGTGTTTCCGCTCTGACATAAGAGAGGGGGAGATCAGGATCCGGTTGTCGTCCACCCGCACTGCGAAGTTTCCGCCTGCCGCGTTGGTAAGGCGGCGCTCAAACATCAGCCTTGCGGTAATCACCATTTCCTGTCTCATTTCATAATAAGATAAATTGCTCATTTTGGGTTCTCCTTTTTGTTCTTTTTTACACTTGTGGCAGTTTCTCGATAGTTACCTGGGATCTTAATGCATTTGCCCGGGCCGGGTCGTAGCCGACGGAGAGCTGGGACTCCGCGGTGGCAGCAGATACTGCGGTGGCGATCCGGAGGGTTTCCTCCATGGGGAAGCCTTTGGACAGGCCATAGACGAAGCCGGCCAGATAGCAGTCCCCGCAGCCGATGGTGTTGCATACGTCTACCCGGGGAGGATGTACCCGGTAGAAGCCCTCAGGCGTCTTGACGATGGACCCGTCACCGCCCAGAGAGACGGCGATGATGGGAACCTGGTAGCAGGAGAGACTGTTGATGGCTTCTATAATAGAAGCATCCTCTTCCGGGACCTGGGATCCGGTCAGTGTGGACAGTTCATCCAGGTTGGGCTTGATCATATAGGGACCTTCCTGGATACATTCCTTCAGAGATTTCCCGCTGGTATCCAGGAAAAACCGGAGATCTTTATCCCGGAAGGCATGCATGATCCGGTTGTAGATGGAAGGATCCGGGGAGTTGGAAGCATCCCCCGAGAACAGAAGATAGTCCCCGGGCCGGATCACACGGTCCATCCTGGCGATCAGGGAGTCCAGCTCTTCCTGGCTTAGGCGGGCGCCGCTCTCTGCGATGATGGTGCAGTCCGTACTTTTTTCCACCAGAAGATAGTTGGTGCGGGTCTGACGGTCATCGCCCTCATAATGGTCAAATTCCACCTGGATGCCGGCCTCCCGGAGCATGTCCATGACACGGGTCCCGACGGAACCGTGGCAGATGCCAAATGCGGTGTTGTCCTGTCCCAGCAGTTTTAAATTGACAGATACGTGGGTGCCTTTTCCGCCCAGTGTGTCCCGGACTTCCTGGATCCGATTGGTGATATTGCGCTCGAATTTATCCAGGTAGAGGATCCGGTCAATGGCGGGGTTCAGCGTTAATGTGTGGATCATAGCATACCCCTTTCTGTGTGCTTTTTATTGTTGATAAGGTGATAATATCACAAAAACAGAAATAAAACAACATAAAAAGGCAAAGAGTTAAAAATATATCAGACTCAAACAAACGTGTTTATGAATAAATTATGAACGAAAAATGAAGCAGAAAATAGATGTAGTTCACAAAAAGAACAAAAAAGGACGTTCGATAGGTTAAAAAAATGAATTGACATACGAGGGAAATGGGTATATCATAGGTCTATAGCAAGCATAATGCATAAATATGGCGGTGAAAACTGGTGTCGAACTATCTGAAATGCCCAAAACCACATTTTGATAGTTAAAACGAGTAGAAACGGTCAAAAACGGAAATGCTGACGGCTTAATTAAGAAGGAAGGGAGGAAGCTATTCATGAGTGAAATTCAAATGAGAGTGAGCGGGATCAGCAAATCATTCCCGGGCGTTAAGGCGCTGAGCAATATTGATTTTGCTGTCCGCAAAGGAACTGTTCACGCACTCTGCGGAGAGAACGGCGCGGGCAAGTCCACTCTGATGAAGATCATCAACGGGTTGTACAAAGCCGATGAGGGGCAGGTCTTCATTGACGAGAAACCGGTAGAGATCAAGAACCCGATTCAGGCCAGAGAGCTTGGAATTTCCATGATAGCGCAGGAACTCAACTACGCATCGGAGTTGTCCGTAGAAGAGAACATTTTTATGGGACGTCTTCCGGTGAACAAATTTGGCAAAGTCAACTGGAAGAAGGTCCGCAGTGAGGCAGTGAAGTTTTTGGAGGAGCAGAAGCTCCCTTATGCTCCCACACAGAAGCTGAAGACACTGACGGTATCAGACATCCAGATGCTGGAGATCATTAAGGCGATCACCAATAACGCCAAGATCGTCATCATGGACGAGCCTACCTCATCCATTTCTCAGAGAGAGGCAGAGCTTCTGTTTGATAAGATCGCGGAACTGAAGGCTGCGGGAGTCAGCATCATCTACATATCTCACAAGATGGATGAAGTATTCCGGATCGCGGACGATATTACGGTGCTGCGTGACGGAACTGTAGTTTCCACTGACCGGGCGGAAGACCTGGATCTGGAGACCGTCATCAACCGGATGGTAGGTAGAAAGCTGGACAACGCTTATCCTAAGGAAGAGATTCCGCTTGGAGATGTGGCTCTGGAGGTAGAGCACTTCTCTATGAAGAAGATTTTCGACGATGTTTCCTTCAGCGTACGCAAAGGCGAGATCGTAGGATTCGCCGGACTGGTAGGAGCGGGACGTACCGAGACCATGAGAGCGATGTACGGACTGGATCCCCATGATTCCGGAACTATAAAACTGAACGGAAAAGAAGTGACCATCAAGAACCCGATGGACTCCATCAAACAGGGAATGATCATGCTGTCAGAGGACCGGCGTGAATACGGACTGATCCCGGTGCGGAGCGTCCGTGAGAACGCAAGTATCGCGAATCTGGCATCCTATATCTATGGTGGATACACACATAAGAAGAAAGAAGAACAGGAAGTTGAGGAGATGTTCAAGAAGATGGAGGTAAAGACCCCGTCCCTGGAGACTCCCATCTCTTCCCTTTCCGGTGGTAACGCGCAGAAAGTACTGCTTGCAAGGTGGATGCTCTGTAATCCGGATGTCATGATCCTGGATGAGCCTACCAGAGGTATCGACGTAGGCGCCAAGTTTGAGATCTACAAACTGATGACAGACATGGCCAAAGAAGGCAAGGCAGTTGTTATGGTTTCTTCAGAGATGGCAGAGCTGATCGGTATGTGCGACCGGATCTACATCATGTGCCAGGGCCGGATCACCGGCTGCCTGAACAGAGACGAGTTCTCTCAGGAGACCATTATGAAATACGCAACCAATCTGATGAATCTTTAATTATATGTTAGATGGAGGGAATGAAGAAATGACTACGAGTTCTAAATTACGTCAAAACGCTCAGAAGTACTCTATCTTCCTGATACTGATCGCGATGTTCATCATCTGCAGTATCTTAAGTCCGTACTTCTTGACGAGCAACAACCTGATCAATATCCTGCGTCAGACCTGTGTGGGCCTGTTGATCGCCTACGGTGAAATGATCCTGATCATTGCCGGATTCCTGGATCTGTCCGTGGCTTCCGTACTTGCCCTTACCGGCGTCCTGGCGGTTGACACCTACCGGCATACACAGTCCCTGGCGGCAGCCCTGGCAGTAGCCATTGTGGTAGGTATCCTGTGTAACCTGTTCAACGCGTTCTTCGTAGCGCAGTTCGATGTTCCGGCGTTCATCGCTACCCTGGGTATGCAGGAGATCGCCCGTGGTATCGCCCTTTACTACTGCGGCGGTTCCAACATCCTGCAGCTTGGCGATTTCGTTGTACTTGGACAGGGAACGGTTGGCCCGATCCCGATCCCGGTCATCATCGTCTTTGTGATCAGTATCATCATCTGGTATCTGGTCAATGAGACCCGGTGGGGCAGAAGCCTTTACGCCATCGGCGGAAACCGGAACGCGGCGGTTGCCAGCGGTATCAATGTAAAAGTAAGTATCTACAAAGCGTATATCATCAACGGTGTTATGGCTGCGTTTGCCGGCGTGATCTTCATGGCGAGAAATAACGCGGGTCTTCCAAACGGAGCGGTAGGATACGAGATGAACGGTCTGACGGCGGCCATCGTCGGCGGTACCTCCTTCACCGGCGGTATCGGAACGGTAACCGGAACCATCGCCGGTGCGTTCATCATCGCATTCCTGGAGAACATCATGAACCTGATCGGTATCGACTCTTACATCCAGCAGATCATCAAGGGCGCGATCATCGTTATCGCCGTTGCCTTCGACGTTACCAGCAAGGGTAAGAAGAGCGCGAAGGTGATCATCGCAGATGATTCTGACAAGAAGAAAGAGGAGAAATAAAAGTAACCTGTTAAAATGAGGATTTGTACAGCAAAGCGTTTCTTTTCCTGCATGACGATGCTTGCGGTACTTAAAACCTAAATCAAAACCAAAAAAGGGAGGAAAAACTATGAAAAACATGAAAAAGATCCTTTCATTAGTGCTCGTTCTGGCTATGGTATTCGCCCTGACCGCTTGTGGCGGCGGCGGAGATGCTGAAGGCGGCGACGGAGAAGGCGGCGACAACTATCGTGTAGCTTTCATCGCACGTGCAAGTGCTGATACCTTCGCTGCATGGCTGACCCGTGAGATGCAGGCAGCTGCGAAAGAGTATGATGACATCACCCTTGAGTACTTCAGTGGTGAGGGAGACAACAACCAGGTAAACAGCCTTCTTGAGGACTGCGTAACCAAACAGTACGATCTGGTTATCGTACAGGTTAACGACAATGCGGCTTCCGCACCTTATGTAAAACAGGTTGTTGACGCTGGTATCCCGGTTATCACAACCAACCCGGCAGTTCATCAGGGAGACCTGGACGGATCTGATGATGATGCCCTTCTGGAAGGAACCGGAACTGTTGACGCTGACCCGATAGCACAGGCACAGCCAAGCGCAGAGGCAGCTGTTGAGGAGATCCCGGAGAACGCTAACGTAGTTGTATTGATGGGACCATCCAACAACTTCCACTCTGACGGACGTCGTGAAGGATGGCAGAAATACTTCTTCGATGAGAGACCTGACGTTAAGATCCTCTACGAAGACTACGCAAACTGGAACAGTGACGAAGCTCTTGCATTCATGGAGACATGGGTACAGGGCGGAACCCACATCGACGCCATCATCTCCATGAACGACAACATGGCAGCTGGCGCGATCGAAGCGATCCGGAACAACTCCGAATACTTCAACGATGACGGAACACCGAACTTCCTTGCATATGGTGTTGACGGAAATGCTCAGGGCGTTCTTCTTGTAAAAGAAGGCCTCCTGACCAGAACAACTCTGCAGGATGCTTCTCTGCTTGCTCAGCAGTGTATGGAAAACGGACACAAGGTTCTGACTGGCGAGATGGAAGTTACAGACGTAGAGTACTATGTTGACGCTCCTGTTATCAACAGCGAGACTGTTGACGAGTATGTACAGCTGTACATCGACAACGGCGAGATCTCCGAAGACGGAACAGGCCTTGTTGAGCAGTAGGCTTACAGACTGATCAAGAGATAAGTTTTAAAGAGCAAACGAAAATGATGCAGGAATAATGACGGCGCCCCCAAGGCATGGGCCGGCGGGGCGCCGCCCATTAAAGAGGAATGCAAGAGGGACAAATACAGAATGATCGGAAGACAAATCAGGTTGTCGGATGAATTCGTGTCTCATCGTGAAAGCAACTGATGAGTCTTGTGGCTTGTCAGTTTTTTATTTTCAACAGTTTGAGAAAAAATTAACGATTTGGAACGTAAATTGCGGAGCGCTCCGCAGTCACGCATATAAAAATAAGAGAAAGGAGAAGCGGCGCCAGAGGGCGCTGCGAGTAAATGACTATGAAAAACAGAGGAGCATTTATGGTTGGCCTGGACAAGATGGAGATCCGTGATATCCCAATGCCGGAGCCGAAGGAGAAAGAGGTCCTGGTAGAGATGGAATATGTAGGGATCTGTGGATCTGACGTTCACTATTTCCATGACGGAAGATGTGGATCTTACGTTGTAGAGGGAGACTTCATGCTGGGACATGAGTGTGCCGGAACTGTTGTAGCTCTTGGCGAAGGCGTACAGAACCTGAAGGTGGGGGACAGAGTTGCACTGGAGCCGGGGATCACCTGCGGCGAGTGTGAGTTCTGTAAGAGAGGTCTTTACAATCTGTGTCCGGACGTACAGTTCCTTGCCACACCTCCGGTACAGGGCTGTTATGAGAATTACATCGCATTCCCGGAGAATATGTGCTTCAAGCTGCCGGAGAACATCAGCACCAAAGAAGGCGCGCTTATCGAGCCTCTTTCCGTTGGACTTCACGCGGCAAATCAGGGCAATGTACAGCTGGGCGACTCCGTAGTGATCCTGGGAGCCGGCTGCATCGGACTGGTTACCCTGCTTGCCTGCAAGGCTCACGGAGCTTCTGATATCACCGTTGTTGACGTGATCCCGAAACGTCTGGACTATGCCATGAAGCTGGGCGCTACCCGGGTGATCAACGGCAAGGAGAAGGACGCGGTAGAAGAGATCATGAAGCTGACCAACGGCGTTGGCGTTGAGAAAGTATTCGAGACTGCCGGATCACCGTTTACCATCCAGCAGACACCTTATATCGTAAAGAGAGCGGGAACCATTACGCTGGTAGGAATCTCCGCGCAGGAGAAGATCGAGTACAACTTTGCCCAGATCATGGACAAAGAGCCTACCATCAAGTCTGTATTCCGCTACCGCAACATTTATCCGCAGGCGATCGCGGCTATCGCCGATGGAACCATCGATGTATCCGGTATCGTGACCCACGAATTCGCGTTTGACGATATCCAGGAAGCGTTCGATTGCGCCATCAACAACAAGGATGATGTTGTAAAAGCAGTGATCAAGATCAAATAAGACATTGAAACCGGGAAGCGGTGCTTCTTGCGAGGCGCCGCTTCCGGTATGTTTGGAGGCGAGGATATGGATTACAGAAATTTTGATGAAAATTTCACTCTGGAAGGGAAGACGGCCATCGTTACAGGAGGCGCCAGCGGGATCGGTTATGAGATCGCGAAGATGTACGCCAGGAAGGGAGCCAATGTGGTCTGCTTTGACCTGCATGCACCGGAAGGGCTGGAAGCCTACATGAAGGAACAGGGAGTGGGATTTGCCGCATACGCCGGAGATATCACCAAGAACGAGGACATTGACGGGTGTATCCAAAAAACTCTGGAACAGTTTGGACGGCTGGACATCCTGGTGAACTGCGCTGGGATCGGCGTGGTGGAAGGCGTGCTGGAGCACGATGAGGCGCTGTGGGACAAGACCCTCTCCATCAATCTGACCGGCAATGTGCGGTTTATGCGGGCGGCAGCCAGGGTTATGAAGGAGCAGGGCGGCGGCAAGATCGTCAATATGGGTTCCCAGGCCGGCGTGGTGGCGCTGGACGGACACCTTACCTACGGGTGCTGCAAGGCGGCGATCATTTATGCCACCAAGCAGTTTGCAATGGAGCTGGCTCAGTACAACATCAATGTAAACGCAATCTCGCCCACCATTATCCTGACGCCCATGGGAGAAGAGAACTGGAACAATGAGCGGGGAGAGGAATTTAAGAAGAAGATCCCGGCCCACCGGTTCGGCTATCCCCAGGAAGTGGCCGCCTGCGCGGTATTCCTGGCAAGTGATGCGGCAAGCCTTATCAACGGGGCAAACCTGGTGATCGACGGCGGATTTACGATCTGCTAAAGATCAAAAAGAGCAAGACAGCAAAGCAAAGGCATAATTTACATGGAGGTTCTTAGAAAATGGAAGAAAAAAGAGTAAAAGAACTGGCACTGCAGGCGGCGAAGATCCGCAGGACGGCACTGGAGGCGATCAACGCCGCTCAGTCCGGACATGTGGGAGGCTCTTTCTCAGTGGCAGATATCCTGACTGTATTGTATTTTGAGAAAATGAACATTGACCCGAAGAATCCAAAAGATCCGGATCGGGACCGGTTTGTACTGTCCAAAGGACACTGTACGCCCACCATGTACGCCACACTGGCGCTGAAGGGATATTTCCCGGTGGAGGATCTGAAGACATTTCGAAATGTAGACAGTTATCTGTCCGGACATGTGGAGATGACCAAGGTCCCGGGTGTGGATATGTCGGCCGGATCC
>OLQU01001102.1_pt1 | contig 19604 bp, 10 predicted proteins | sample 1672271 | NCBI WGS metagenome assembly OLQU01 (sample SAMEA3136666, study PRJEB25190) | human gut metagenome | biome: human gut; feature: human-associated habitat; material: faeces | place: Austria | collected 2013 | reverse complement strand
TATTATGAGAAAGAATCAAGTTACATCCAAAAGTGCTGATTTTAAAATAATCGCTGTAGATGATGAACAAGGAATTTTAGATTCATTATCTATATTTATGAAAAGATCTGGCTATGATTTTGTTGGCATAACAGATCCTATAGAAGCTATAAATCGCGTAAAAACAGAACATTTTGATTTAATGGTACTGGATTTTATTATGGATCCAATTCATGGTGACAAAGTCGTAGAAGAAATTAGAAAATTTAATAAAGATTTATATATTCTTCTTTTAACTGGTCATAAAGATTTGGCTCCACCATTAGAAACTATTCACGAGCTTGATATCCAAGGATATTGCGAAAAAAGTGATAAATTTGACCAATTATTACTATTAATAGAATCTGGATTAAAATCTGTAAATCAAATGCGAACAATAACTAGAATGAATGGCAATTTAGAAAAAGCTTACATAGACAGTATAGAAATATTAAGACACACTGTTGAAGCAAAAGATCCTTATACTAAAGGTCACTCTGACAGAGTTTCTGAATACGCAGTTCTATTAGGAAAAAAACTTAATTTGCCTGACGATGATATCGAAAAGCTAAAAATTGGTGGTCTTTTTCATGATATAGGAAAAATTGGTATTCCAGACAGCATCCTTCTAAAAGAATCTAAATTAACAGATGAGGAATATACAAAAATTAAAGAACATCCCGTAATTGGATATAACATTTTAGAAAATGCTGACATGTTTAAAAATATTCTAGATATCATAAAATATCATCACGAAAGATTTGATGGAAATGGATATCCAGAAAGATTAGCAGGAACAAATATCCCTTATCTTGCTAGAATCACTTCTATAGTTGATAGTTTTGATGCTATGACTTCAAAAAGAAGTTACAGAGATTCTTTACCAATGGACGTTGTAAAATCTGAAATATTAGAAAATTTGGGTTCTCAGTTTGACCCAGAAATAGGTATAGCTTTCCTAGATATTTTAGATAATGATTTTAATTCTATTAAACAAATACAAGAAAAGTACTAACTTTATTTGTATTTAATATAATTAATTAAGGAGGGGATTTAAAAATGGTTTTAACTGCTTCAGAAACAAGAAAGCAAGCCAGAGAATCTTTAAAAGGTAAATGGGGAGTTGTGGTTTTAATTACCTTAATATTTTTAGGATACTCATTTTTAGTAGGATTACTTTCTGCTATTCCTTTTTTAGGATTCTTAGTTTCTATAGCTGCTATTGTCATTGATATTCCAATAATATATGGTTTTATGATGACTATGATGAAGCTAAAAAGAGGAGAAAGTGTAGGATACTTTGATTTCTTTAAAGATGGTTTTACTAATTTTAAAAGAGCTTGGTGCCTTACAGGAAGATTACTTTTAAAAATGATTGCTCCGCTAATATTAATAATAGTTGCAATCATTATAATGGTAGTTTCTATTATCGCATCTTTGGCAACTGCATTTGCAGTAGGAATAAGTACTTCTACTTCTACTTTAGGTGGTGCTATAGTTGGTGTTAGTGCTTTAACAATAATAGCATATATCGTTGTACTTGCTGCATACATATGGCTTTTTGTGAAGTCATTATCATATGGTTTAGGTATATACCTTGCAATTGATAATCCAACTATGAAACCACTTGATTGTGTTAACAAAAGTAAAGAACTTATGGATGGAAATAAAGGTCGTTTATTCTGCCTATATCTTTCATTCATTGGATGGATTGCTCTAGCTGTTGTAGTATCTTTAATACCTTTTATTGGCTGGATAGCAGCAATCGCTGGTACTATTGTATTAACACCATATATTGGGTTTGCATCAATAGTATTCTATGAAAATAGAGCTGGTATAGATAGTTCTGCTACAGTTGCCGAAGGTACTGTAGATTCAACAGAAAACTCAGATGAAAATACAACAACAAATGAAATAAAAGAACAATCTGGTTCTCAAGATGTAAAAGCAGAAATAGTAGACATACCAAATTTAGACCAAAATAAAGATTAGATTCTTCTTCGGAATTTTGGTCTCCCGGGATTTGGGGACGGTCCTTAAATCCCGATTTTGTTTTTAATTTATCAAATAGTTAAAAAAGCCAAAAACTTCTTACACAATATGTATAAGAAGTTTTTTATTTATTTAAATTATCCAATTTTCATAGAAAGTTTTACTTTTTGTCTGTCATTATCTATTCCAATAACTTTTACTTTTACAATATCACCAACAGAAACGATATCTGATGGATTTTTAACAAATTTTTCGCTCATTTCTGATATGTGGACAAGTCCATCATGTTTTACACCAATATCCACAAATGCTCCAAAATCAATTACATTTCTAACAGTACCTGTTAGTATCATACCTTCTCTTAAATCCTCAAATTTTAGTACATCTTGCCTTAATATTGGTTTTGGCATATCTTCTCTTGGATCTCTACCTGGTTTTGATAATTCATCTATTATATCTTTTAATGTAAGCTCTCCTACATTTAAAGTTTTAGCTGTTTCAGCTAATTTTATCTCGCTTAATTTTTTCCTAATTTCTACTAATTTATCTTTATCTTTTAAATCTCCTGTTACATAACCTAAAGTCTTTAATAATTCTTCTGCTATCTCGTAGCTTTCAGGGTGTACTGCTGTATTTTCTAAAGGATTAATTCCCTCTGGAATTCTAATAAATCCTGCACATTGCTCAAATGCAACTTTACCTAATTTAGGAACTTTAAGTAATTCTTTTCTTTCTTTTAGTTTACCATTTTCGTCTCTGTATTTTACTATATTTTTAGCAATTGTTTTATTTATTCCAGAAACATATGAAAGAAGTGATGGTGTTGCAGTATTTACATCTACTCCTACCTTGTTAACACTATCTTCTACAACGCCTGCTAAACTTTCTTCTAATTTCTTTTGATTTACATCATGTTGATATTGACCTACACCTATAGATTTAGGATCAATTTTAACAAATTCTGCAAGTGGATCTTGAAGTCTTCTCGCTATAGAAATGGCTCCTCTTATTGAAACATTAATATCTGGATATTCTTCTGTTGCAAGCTTTGATGCAGAATATACAGATGCTCCTGCTTCACTTACAATAGTATATAAAACTTCATGATCACATTTCTTTATCATCTCTGATACAAACATTTCTGATTCCCTAGAAGCTGTTCCATTTCCGATTGCAATCATATCTACATGATCTTTATTTATTAGCCTTACTAATTCTTTTTCTGCCCCCTCAATGTCATTTTGTGGCTCTGTTGGGTAAACTGTTGTAATATCTAAAACTTTACCTGTTTCATCTATTATTGCAATTTTGCAACCTGTTCTATATGCTGGGTCAAACCCCATAACTGTTATACCCTTTATTGGTGCTCCTAACAATAATTGTTTTGCATTTTTACCAAACACTTTTATTGCTTGCTCTTCTGCTTTCTCAGTTAAATCTGACCTTATCTCCCTATCTACTGAAGGTTCTATAAGTCTTTTAAAACTGTCTTGAATAGTATCTTTTAAATACTGTGCAAACTGTGTTTCGCCTTTAATTATATCTTTTTCTATTTTTTCTAGTATTTTTTCTTCCTCTTTTTCAATTTTGACTTTTAAGAATTCCTCTTTTTCTCCTCTATTTATTGCAAGAATTCTATGGCTTGGTATTTTATTTACATTTTCGCTATAATCATAATACATCTCATAAGCAGACTTTTCTTCTGGCTTTGTAGCAGTTGTCTTTATAATTCCTTTTGAATATATTATTTGTTTAATTAATTTTCTATATTCAGGGTTATCAGATATCATTTCTGCAATAATATCTAATGCACCTTGTATTGCCTCTTCTACCGTCTTTACTTCTTTCTCATCATTTATATATTCGGTTGCTATTTCTCGTATATCTTTAGCTTCTTCTTGTGTTAAAATAATCTCTGCAAGTGGTTCTAGCCCTTTTGCTTTTGCTACAGTTGCTCTAGTCTTTTTCTTTTGTTTATATGGTCTATATATATCTTCCACTTCTGCAAGAGTCATAGCATTCTCTAAATCTTTTACGATCTCTTCTGTTAACTTTCCTTGCTCTTCGATAGAATTTGTAACTTCTTCTTTTCTCTTCTCTAAATTTCTTAAATAGTTTAGTCTTTCTCCAAAAGTTCTTAAAACTTCATCAGAAAGCCCGCCCGTTACTTCTTTTCTATATCTTGCTATAAAAGGAATTGTATTTCCTTCATCTATTAGTTTTATCGTGTTTTCTACTTGTTGTACCTTAATATTTAATTCTTCTGCTATAATTTGCTCTATTTTTTTCATTCTACTACCATGTTCCTTCCTAAAAATAAATATACCTCTTATCTTCTGATATTTTATGCTAAGCTTTCTCTATACTTTTTTAGTCCCGCTATCTCACTTATTTGATCCGGTCTTAAGACATAATCTTCTTCTGATACTTCTGTTACCCAATTAATATCTTTCGCAGTCATACCATACTCACAAAGTATATTTGCGTCTTCGAATAATTTTTCACTCGTTTCATGTTTTCTTCCATGTGTCTTTCTCTCTATATAACCATCATCATTTATAGTTGATGAAAAATGTATATGTGCTACATATTTTTTGCATTTTTCTTTATCTAAATATTTCTTTATAAATTCTTTCATTGGCTCATGCCAAATCTTTGCTTGACAATATATGTGGCATATATCCATACATGCTCTAATATTGGGGCTATCTATTTGCTCACATAAATCTAGTACTGTACATGAATATCTTTCTCTCATCATAAATAGATTTTCTAAAAAAATTGTCACTTTTGTTCCTTTTAAAAATTCTGCAATTTCTTTAATATCTTCTAATGTTGTTAATTTATGTTTTTTCATTATAAATTCTGTATGATATATAATATTTATTTTTATCCCATATTCATTAGCTAAGTCTATTAACTGCTTAAGCTCGCTATATATTAAATCTTTATTTTTATATAACAGTAACTCTATATCATACCCAGAAAGAGGTGGATGTACAGTTATTTCTTCTAAAGCTGGAAATTTTTTCATAAGTCTTCTTATTGGCTTTTCTGCTTCGAAATCGACTAATTTTTCTTCATCTTTAGCAAAATACTGTATCTCAACTCCTTTTTCTTCTTCTATATATTGGCTCATAGCCTCTATTCCTTCTAAAAATTCATTTGTTTTAGGATGTATTTTCATAGTAATTTATCTCCCCCGAGATTTAGAGAACTCCCTCTTTTCCCTTTTACTGGGATTCTAGCACCGTCCCCAAATCCCTATTTTCTATTCTAAGCCTAGGTATTCGTTATAAGTACATTCTTTGTCTACTACGCTTCCGTCTTTTTTAATATCTATTATTCTATTTGCTACAGTTTGCATTAATTGATGGTCATGTGATGCAAATATCATATTTCCTTTAAACCTTTCCATTCCTTCATTTAATGCAGTAATACTCTCCATATCTAAATGGTTTGTTGGTTCATCAAAAATCAAGAAGTTTGCACCTGATAACATTAATTTAGATAATACACATCTTACCTTTTCCCCTCCAGATAAAACTTTTACATTTTTTAATGCTTCATCACCAGAGAATAACATTCTACCTAAAAAGCTTCTTACATATGTTTCGTCTGGGTCTTTAGAGTATTGCCTTAGCCAGTCTGTTATACTTAAATCTTGAGTAAACAAGTAGCTATTATCTTTTGGGAAATATGCTTTAGTTATAGTTGTTCCGAATGATACTTCTCCTTCATCTGGCTCTAATTCTCCTGCAAGTATTTGGAACAATGTTGTTCTTGCATTTTCGTTATCTGCAATTATAGCAATCTTATTATCTGTTTTTACTGTAAAAGATACATTATCTAATACTTTCTCGCCATCTACAGTTTTACTTAAATTCTTAACTGTTAAAATATCTTTTCCTGGTTCCCTGTCTGGTTTAAAATCTATATATGGATATCTTCTATTTGATGGCTTTATTTCGTCTAATTGAATCTTTTCTAACGATTTCTTTCTTGATGTAGCTTGTTTTGATTTAGATGCATTAGCACTAAAACGTGCAATAAATTCTTGTAATTCTTTTATCTTTTCTTCTTTCTTCTTATTTGCATCTTTCATTTGTTTTAATGCTAACTGGCTAGATTCGTACCAGAAATCATAATTACCTGGGTATACTTTAATTTTTCCAAAATCCACATCTGCAATATGTGTACATACTTTATTTAAGAAATATCTATCATGTGATACTACAATTACTGTATTTTCGAAATTGATTAAAAATTCTTCTAACCATTGAATAGTCTTTAAATCCAAATCGTTTGTAGGCTCGTCTAATAATAATATATCTGGATTTCCAAATAAACTTTGTGCAAGTAATATCTTTACCTTTTCCCTATCTTCAATTTCTTTCATTTGTTTATAATGATTTTCTGGAGATATTCCTAAATCATTTAATAAAGTTGCTGCATTTGTTTCCGCATTCCAGCCATCTAGTTCTGCAAATCGTTCTTCTAATTTCGCAGCTTTCATTCCATCTTCTTCTGAAAAATCTTCTTTAGCATAGATTTCTTCTTTTTCTTTCATAATACTGTATAATTCTTGGTTCCCCATTATAACAGCATCTAATACATTATATTCGTCATATGCAAAGTGATCTTGTTTTAAAATAGATATTCTCTCTCCTTTATCTACTGTTACATCTCCTTTGCTTGGTTCTAGTTCACCAGAAAGTACTTTTAAAAATGTAGATTTCCCTGCACCATTTGCTCCAATTATTCCATAGCAATTTCCTTTTCCAAATTTAATGTTTACATCTTCAAATAATATTCTTTTGCCAAAGCGCACTGTTACACCATTTACAGATAACATATTTTCTCCTCCTTTTTTAGCTTGCATTATTATATACCATTTATTATAATTTTACAACTTTAGGCTCTATTTTTACCTTTTCCCAATATTGTTTGTCTTTCGTCTTCTATTACTTTTAAAATATGCACATCATCTGTTTTTATCATATCTAAATATTTTAGTGCTTCTTCATTTTCTCCATTTTTATATGCTGCTGTTGCTAAACTTAAAAAATATGTGTTTTGTATCTCAGCACCTATAGGCTTTTCCTTCATACTTTTTAGCTTATCATAAAATATTTTAGCATTATCACTTTTTTGATATTCTCTCATTATTTTATTATATTTTATGCAAAACTTACGTGATGCTAGTTTTTCTATAAATAAAGTTATCAGGAAATACAATATGCTAAATAATATTACAAAAACTAGTTGTGTAATTATAAATATTTTAATATCTGAAATATCAAAATATTTAAACACAAAGAATATTATAAATTCTAATATTAAAAACACTACTAAATATACTTTATCTAATTTATTACTTTTCATTTGTTTTCTCCTTTTTTATCCTATTATTAAACCAATAAAAGCAGATACAAAATTTACCCCTATACTATAAATTTTGTGTCCGCTATTTAAATTAATTCAACATATCTTTCTTTTTTAACCATACTACAGAAATAATAGTAAGCAATGTTGCTATAAAAATCATTATCCAAAATCCTAATGTATTCCCTTCAAATGGTAATTTTACATTCATTCCCCAAAAACTTGCAATCATTGTTGGTACTGCAATTATTATAGTAATTGAAGTTAATGATTTCATAACACCATTTAAGTTGTTTGATATTATAGAAGCATATGCATCCATTGTGCCATTTAAGATATCGCTATATACTTTACTCATTTCTATAGCTTGTTTATTTTCTATTATTGCATCTTCTAAAATGTCTTCATCTTCATCATATAATTTTATATTCTTTATTTTTAAAGTTCTTTCCATAACCGCTTCATTTGATCTTAATGAAGTAGTTATATATACTAAAGATTTTTCCAAACTTAATAATTTTAAAAGCTCTCTATTTTTCATAGAATTTTTTAATACATTTTCTGCAATTTCTGTTTCTTTATTAATCTTTTTTAGGTATTCTAGATAATCTGAAGAATTGTTATACATCATTTGTAAAATAAATCTACTCTTTTTATAGGTACAAAAACTTTTTACTTTTCCAGTTTCAAATTTTTTTATTAAACTACATTCTCTTAAAGTTACTGTTATAAAAAAATCATCTCTTACTACAATCATACCTATTGGCATTGTTGCATACATATAACCACCACTTTGTGATTTTTCGGTAACTGGTATATCTATAATAAATAATATTGTGTCATCTTCGTCTTCTACGTCAATTCTGGCTTTTTCTTCATTATCTAGTGCATATCTTATAAAGTCTTCTTTTATATTAATATTTTGGCAAACTTCTTTTATTTCCTCTTCCGAAGGATCTACCATATGTATCCATGTTCCTCTTGTATATGTATCTACACTTTCTAGTTTATTTGTTTCCAAGTTTGTATTATATAGTTTTATCATATTATAAACCCCTCCTACTCTTTTTGTTTGCCTTGTGAATTCAAAAAGGGATTTTAGGATCGTCCCCCAAATCCCTCATTGTTAAATATAGGAGCTTTAATACTAAAGCTCCTATTAAACTCCTATTATTAAGTTTACATATTTTTTATTTCTTTGTCAAGTTCTTACTATAAAACTTTCTTCTTTATTACTACAATTCCTGCTACCAATATTCCTAAGCTTACTATAGCAATAACTATTAATGTTAACTGTCTGTTTGCACCAAATGGTACAACAAATGTTAATACTTCTGCTCGTCCAGTATCCACCTCTTCTATATTTTTAAGTGTTGATGGATATGTATTACCTGGAATTTCTACTACTTCCTTATTAGTAGTATCTTCATAATATGGTCTTCTACCATTATCTATAGTTAATCTTATAACTTCTGCTATATTCTGTATTTCATCAGCATTTGATGTATCTTCTGTTCTTGCAATAACTCTTGTAAGAGTTAAGACATCAGTTAAGTTTATTTTATCATTTCTTGCTAATTTTGCTTTTACACCATTTAAATCTGTAACCAAAATTTCGTCTATAGTTTTATTAGCTTCGTCAAATGCTCCTGCCTCTAATAAAGTATCTCTATAAGAATCTGGAAGGTTCTTATTTTCTCTCTTGCTTGCAAGAATTTGCCACAAGTCATTATTGCCTTCTATTCCCCATTCTGATACAGAATTGTTTCCTGTTGCAGTTGTATTATTTATCGTTACCTTTCCATTTGCTTTGGTAAGTTCTACATCATATTGTAATACATTTGGCACATATTCAATTACGCTAGTAGGCTCAATTCTATTCATTGTACTTCTATCTTTAACTACACCTGTAACATAATATGATTTTTCGTTATAGTCTACTTCACTATGGTTTTTTATCTCTAAAGTATATCGTACATTTAAAGTTGAACCATATAGTAAGTTTTCATCTACAGTACCTTGTACTAATCCAGTAGATACCATATTTCCTCTATCATTATATTTGTTTTCTTTCCATGTTAAGTTTGAGGTTGATTGGTTTGTATCAAATATCGTTGTACCATCTGTTGATGTCAATTTAATATGTGATACATTTTTTTCTAGTGCAATCTTTGTTCTTGGTCTTTCTATAATACCAAAATCCACATTTTGTACTTTATATGATGTTTTTTCATCCTTTAAGTACTCTATTTCCATCGCCATTTTAGCTGTATTTGCAGTCATATACGTTTTCTCTGCTAACGTTTCCAATAAATCAGAATTATTTGTTCTTGTTGCATTTAGCACTTTTGCAATATCATATTTGTAATCTTTACTATAAGAATTTACTACTTGTCTTCTACCTTCATAATCATCAACCGCATCATTCTTACGTGGTGAGGTATTATTATACCAGTATAAATCTTTGTAATCTCCTTCTGTATAAATTGTAGATTTATAGTCTTGACCTGTATACATTTGATTATTCTGTTGAGGACTTACTAGACATTCATAATCACCATAAGTAAATTTAATTAAATAATCCCCTGGTATATATCCTGATAAGGTATAACTTCCATCTGTATTACTTCTAGTTTCTACTTTATTTAAAGTATCCACATCTTCATTGTTTTGGCAAAGTAATTCTACTTTTACTTTATTTACAATATTTTCTCCATTTTTGTATTCTCCATCACCAATTCTTTCATTATTCTTTAATTTATCTTGAAGTGGTGTATCTTCAAATATTGTACCAGATATTGTTCTTTCTATATCGTCTCTTATTAATCTTAAACCTGGCGCAACATCTGCATCGTCTTCAAATACTGCACTACTACGTTTTGTTTTTTCCTCTCCAGATAAATTTTGATAATCATCCGTCTTAGATTGCTTTACAAAATTTTGTACAATAGCTGATGTTGGATTCATATTATCTGGTGTTGAGTCACGATCAATTAGACCTGCATTTTCTCCTGCATTTGCCATTACCCTTCCCTCTGTATCTTTTCTTGTATCTGTGTATGTGTTCTTATATCCTGCAATTTCTGCATAATTTTCTTCGGTTGTTTCACCTTTCGATAATAGTTCTCTTAAGGTGTCATATGAAACTTTATATTGCATAAAAATCCATTTTTTATCTGTTATTCCTACATTTGATAAACTTGTTGTATGTATTTTATTATATGTCTTACCATTTCCAGATACACTACCTGAAGAACTCCAATTTATGGCTTTTCCATTTTCGTCATAAGAATTTACTAATTGATATGATGTATCTGCATAGTCATTCAAGTCTAGTACATATCCCGTAATTTTACCAACTGATTGGTTCTTTATTTGTATTTTATATGTTACATATACTTGTAATTTATCTGGATCAGAATCATATTGTGCAGTTGATTTATATTGTAAGTCTGTTTTTCTTAGTTCTCTTTCATAATCTGGTATATCTGTACCTCTTATCGTTAATTCAAGATCTTCTCCTGCGCCATTATATTCATATGTATGGCTTTTTCCATTTATTGATACATCAACTTTTACTAAGTCTTTTCTTAAGTTTAAGTCAAATATATCTCTTTCTTTAATACCTAAATTGATATTTTTTAATTCATCTGTTGTATTATTTTTTCCATATGTCTTTTTATTGTTTGGTCCATCAGGGCCAGTATATGCATAAATGTTAAATGCACTATTTGATGTATCTGTCCATTTTGGAACAGTATGATTTGCGTTTACTGGAGTAAATTTATTATTAAATGTACGTCTTTCATTTAATCCTTCTGTTGCATATGATCTAAATTTTGCTGCTGCTGATGTTTCATTATACGTTGTTGCCTCATAAATCTGTCCATTATATTTAAATCTTATATAATAATTATATGCCTTTGTACGATGTTTAAACTCGTATTTTCCATTAGAATCTGTATATTTAGTTTCTAATTCTTGGTTGTTGTCTGCTCGGTACAGTTTTACTTCTATTCCTTCTACAACTTTATCTCCGCTATCATAATATCCATTAGGTGGTCCATTTGCTTTTCCTGTTTTAGCATCTAAGAATACTATACCACCTATATCTATATAACTTTCATTATATACATACATAGTAGAATCATCATCTAAATTTACCTTCATATTTGTAAGGTCTGTAAATTTTTTGCCATTCATAGTTGCATATCCTTCAATTTCAAATCCATATGGCACATATACTTCTTTTATTATGTAATCACCTATTAATACTTCGTCTAATACTAAGTGACCACTACTATCTGTTGTTCCAGAATATTGTTTTTTACCATCACTCCACAATTCATACTTAGCACCAGGTACACCTACATCAGGTAAATATTTATCTCTTTTATATATGTTTAATTCTATTATTCCTAATGCTCCTGGAAGCTTAACATGATCTTCTTCAGTGTCTGAATCTGTTTCACTTCCCCAACACTCTAATATCTGGCATTGGCTTGGATCCCAACATCCATATCCACCATGAGAACCTCCAGTTGCATAACAATGTAATTCATATCTATATTGTGATTCTACGTATAATGTTCCACTAACATATACTGTTACACTTTTAATCTCTTTTACCCCTGTTGATTTTTTTACATATATGTAAAAATTTTGACCACTAACTATATTGCTTACACTATAATTTCCATTACTAGATGTCGAATTATTTTTTAATGTTACTGTTCCTTTGTCTGTACTTATAACAACTTTTGTTACACTTCCTGTGTAATTTACTTTGTACGCACCTATTTGGTATGTACTATCATTATATTTCTTCCAGCTAACTTTTCCAGTATTAGAAGAAATACTCGCTCCAGAACCTGTTCTACTTATTTCATATAACCATGTTCTAGAAATAACTTGATAGTAATGTGAACCACCAGAAGCAGAACCACATAGTGGCTTTTCTCCTTGTTGTGTACAGTTATATGGTTGTGATGGATCATACTCTATTAGATTATCAAATATTATATTAAGTCCTGTTTGTCCAACATAATAGGCATATGTTTTTCCCGAACCAAAGAATAAATAATAAGCTAATAATATGAGCAAACATATTAGTATTCTCTTTATTACTTTCATTTTCTCCCTCCCCTCTATTATCTATATTTCTTAATTATAAATAGTCCTACTCCAATTATTGCTAATAAAGCAACCATTCCTAAGATATTTAATACTATTCTACCTGTACTTGTTCCTATAATTAATTGTGCATTTGATGTATTATTCTGCGTATTGCTTTCTTGTATATTATTACCATCTGTTGCATTAATTGTTGCAACATTATTAATTATTCCTAAATTATCATTTGTTAGTTTTATTGTTGCAATTAGTTTAATTTCTCTTGTTTGTCCTACTTCTATTTCACTTAAATTTGTATAACGAAGTTTTCCGCCTTCTTCATACCAACCGCTATTTGATGATGCATCAAATTCTAAATCTTCTGGTAATTCATCTATAATTTCTGATATATATGCCTTAGATTCACCTAAGTTTGATATTTTGATAGTGTATTCTACCATTACTTCTGTTCCAACTAAATTTCTAGCTGCAACTTCTAATTTTCCTATTCTTGTTCCTTTGTCATAACTATAATTTTGTTCTTTACCTTTTGGATTTACTGTTCTAATTCTGCTAAGCGATTTCTCTATAGAAACATCAAAATTTCCTAATTTTATTAATCCCATATTTATAGAATTAATATTACTATTTGTTATTTCTATTACATCTGTCATTCCAACATATTCTAAATTTCCTCCTATAGTAGCTGTTCCAGCAATTGCTTTAGAACTTAATGTATCGTTTACTCCTTCTTGTCTATAGTTTGTTATTTTATATATATTTCTATCATATTTAAATATAACAATATATCTACCTGCTGGTAATCCACTTAATGTATAACCTGTAGAAGTTGAAGTTGCTTTTATATCTGCTCCTGTAGAATCTTTTACAATCTCTGATGTATCAGCATTTACAATCATTATTTCATTTCCATCTAATAATTGTTCTGCTGAATCCAACGCACCATTCTCATTACTATCTAGCCATATTGATCCACTAATACTATATGTATTTGATGGGTCTTCTGGATTGTTTGGGTCATCTGGATCAGTTGTTCCACTTCCATCTCCTTTAGCATAATGTTTTACTTCATTTGATGTTGTTGATTTTACATATTCTCCATATACCCTTGAAACATTTGTTAATGTTGTATCTTGTTCTATATCTTGAACTGTTGCTGTAATTTTAATATTTATTACTCCACTTGGTGGTAGCATTGTAGGTATTGTTAATTCATTCTTTTCCTCATCATAATTTGGACGTCCCTCTGAAGTATTTGTAGTAGATGAATCTCCTTCTTGATCTAATGTTTTTGATAAATCATAATTTTCATTAATCTCAATAAAGTCAGTATTACTTCCTGTTCCATTTATATATCTGTTATATTCTAATGTATCTGCAATTATTTCTTTAGGCAATGTATCTACTATATAAATTTGTGAATAAATTTTATCGCTTTTGTTAGTTACCTTTATATTATATGTAATTTGGTCTCCTGCTTTTACTTCTTGATTTTCTGTAGGCGAACTTTTTTCTATTGTTACCTCTGCAGCTTCTATTTTATTTTTTGCAATATTTGATTTATATGTTTCATTATCTACAAAAGTATTTGCAAAGATATCAATAGAACTGTCTATAATATCTAATGTTGTTACTTTTGCTAAAAATTCAAACTCGGCTTGTTGACCACTTTTTAAAGTTTTCATATTAAATGTTAATAAATTATTATCATTAACTTCGATTGTTGTATTGTTTTCGTCATCTGTACCAAGTCCGTTAGAAATTACTTTTGGTTCTGTTACTAATATTTCTTTAGGTATTTGTATAGTTGTTGTTAAATCATTGATATCTTCATCTGTTATGTTATTTATAATAAAACTATATGTATATTCATTACGATCAACCATATATGTTCTCTTCATAAAAGATAATTCTGTTTTTATTTTAGCTTTTTTAATAATATTAGTTAATTTTTGTGTACTTTGTTCTATTCCATTTATTTTTAATATAAAGTTTGTTTCTACAGTTTTAGTTTCTTCATTATCAGCTAAATTCTTTACTCTTAATTCATATTCTATTGTTTGTGTTTCATTAACTTCTAATTTATCTATAACAAGTTGTACTGTCTTTTTTTCTGGCTTTTCTGTATATACTCCAATATAATTTCCAGCTGTACTATCTCCATCAGGATCTGAATATGGAGTTTCATTTTTTTCAAGATAAACTAAGTTTTCAGGTATAGGCATTTCTATTGAAATGTTTTCTATAGCACTAGAACTGTTATTCGTAACATCAACCTTAAAGTTAATAACTTCTTGTTCGTGTATTTCCATATTATCTTTTAAAATAGTATCCCCTAATTTTGGTGTAATTTGCATATTTATAGAATTTTCAGCTTTAACATTGTTGTTATCAGTAATAATATTATTTGAAATATTAGGTGTTTCTAATCCTAAAGTTTGTGTACTTTCTAGTTCTTGATTATTTATATTATATTTAACAGTATATGTAGCATAAGTCTTTAAATTTGGTTGTAAATTACTTGGAATTTTTATGTTATACATAAAATCCAATTTAGTTCCTACGCCAATATTACTGTCTAAAACAATTTTATATGATTTTATATTTTCAAAATTGCTTATATTTTCTTGCCAAGAAGAACTATCTTCTGTAGGTTCGCTTTCTTCTGAATAATAAATTTTTCCATTTACTCCGTTTGTTTTTAAAGCCTCAGTTAATGTTGTATTAAATGAGCTTCCTAAATCTTCTCCATTTATTTTTTTATTATTTTCAAAAGGTATTCTTCCTAAAATTCTTACATTGCTCATATCAGACTGATAATTATTAACTAATATAGTATTTATTTGAGCATTCTTTTCATTTGACTCAATTGGTAGTTGCCCCATAACTACATTTTCATCCATTGTTCGTTTTGTTTCATTTTCTGCATAGCCACTTAATTCACTTATTGTAATCAATCCTGATTTAGCAACTATATTGAATGGTACTTCCATACTATCTTTACCTTGTAGGCTATATTCTGTAGCTTTAGCTAAGTCATTAGAATAATTTAATTTTATACTACTAGTTTTACTTGGAACTGTGTCCTTTAATCTTATTACTGCAGGAATTATTATTTTTGTTCCTTCTTGTATACCTAGTTTATAATTTGTTTCTTCTCCTGTTAGTTTTAATACTAATACTCTTCCATTTTCCTCTAAACGAGCATATTCAAATTTTAATTCTGTATTATATACTAAAGAAATTTCTCCAGCATTTATACTTTCTATTTCTTCTGGAATTGCAATTCTTATTTCTGGGTTTTTAAATAAATCATATTGATTACTGTTTGTAACTAAATTTAAAGTTAAATTAACATTATTATCTACAAAAGGCATTAGTTCTGTATTATCCATTTGTAAGTCTATTTTTGTATATGTTTCATTTAAATTTAATAAGCTTTCATATTGTTTTGTTAAATTAATTTTTTCTTTTATTGCATAAAACTCTTTTGTTTGATTAATATTATAATTTAACTTTGCATCTATTACTTTATAATTTCTTAGTTCTAAAACGCCTTCAACTTGAGGTTTGCTAATTTCTATTCTTATATTAGTTTGGGCATTTTGATATATTACTTCTAATTCTCCATTACTATTTTTAGCTGTGTTTTTATTTATAGTAGCAATCAGATTACTCTTACTATCGTACACATTTATATAACCTTCTGTGCCAAGAACTTTTTTAAATAATTCTTCTTTTACAGCTAATGATTTATAATATATTTTGTTTGTTAAAATTTCGTACCTATCTGTTACAAAAGAAGGTTCCATAGTCATTATATTAATGCTATTATTTGTATCTTTGTTGTTTATGTTTAGCCTATAGTTTAAATTATAGCCTGTTTCATTATAATTATCATAAAGAAAGCCTTTATTTATAGTATCTGTTGTAAATATATCTGCAGTAATATTATCTCCTACTTGTTCTGTGAATTCATAATTGTTTTTATTTTCTTTAGAAATCACATCTACTTTTGAATATAATTTCATATCAGCTTTAACATAAGTTGTTACTTGTAGTTTGTTTTTTAGTAATTCATTAGTATTCTGATTATAAATGTATGTAAGTATATATTCATCTAATGCGTCATAGAAGGCAATCTCTTGATTTTCATTTACATTATTATTTACAGCAATCTCTATGTTCCCTGTATTTTGATCATATTTATAATTATTTGTACCAAAATTTTTACCAAACTCATCTCCATTTGTACCTTTTGTACTGTTAGCAAATACTCTTACTTCTGAAGGTAATACATTGTTAACTTTAGGTGCTGTAATGCTTAATTTAGTTTGCTCTATAGGGCTTTTTCTTTCTATCTCTTTTATATTTATCTTTTGTTGTATTAATGTCCTTTCTCCAAAGGGTAAAACATTTGTAATATTTGATGTTAACTCAAAATCGGTATTTAAATTCCATTTAAGTCTAATTTTTAATTCTTTTTTAACCTCTATATTTTTACCGCTATCATTTATATATATAGCTTTCATATTAACAGTTGTTTCTTTATCCAAATAATCTAATCTTAAATTATCATTTTTTTGCATAGTTAATGGTATCTCTAATGTAGTTGCATCATTTATGTCGCTTAAATTTATAGTGTTATTTTCTATACTTTTAATCATTTCATTTTGTATTGTTTGCATACCAAAGTTAGGCTCATTAATAGATATCTGCATATTCGTCAAATATCCTGCACCCACATTTATCTCAATTTTTAGTTTTGCGACACTCTCATCTACAATTTCTACACTATGTTTTCTCTCTTGATTCTCCCCAAAATAGACATCAAAGTTAACATTTCTGTTATTGGTATTGTTTCCTTGTTTTTCTAAGTCATCTATAGCAGCATAAGCATTAGTTGGTATTAAAATGATTTCACTTATCATAATAACAAAAACTATTAGAACTGCTATTAATTTGTTACAACTGTTATTTTTGGTTTTCATGTTTTACCTCCTATTTTTGTATATATTTTGTATATACCATTTTTCTTTTATAAAATACATACTATATTATTATATAATTATATCCACCCCTTTTTTATAAGTAAATATGCCCTCCTTCTCATTTTTTTCATATAACCACTATCTCTCTACGGCTCTTCATTTTACATTTTAATATTATTTTTTCTTTACATTTATTTCTTTAGTATTTTTGTCTTATGAAATTTTATAGACACATAAAAAAAGAGCAAAAATTTGCTCTTTTTTTGTTTTTATACTAACTTCACTATATTAAACTGACTTTTACTATGGTAAGTATTTTGCTGGGTCAACTCTTTGTGAACCATTTACCCTTACTTCGAAGTGTAAATGTGCTCCACCCTTAGGGTTACTTGGTGTTGGTCTTGGACTTACGTTTCCAGTATTACCTACTGTCATTATTTGTTGCCCTTGTGATACTCTTTGTCCTTCTTTTACTAATCTACTTCCCGGCTTACCATGGGCATATAATGTTATATTACCATCATCATGTAGTATTGCTATATATTCTCCGTAACTTCTGTATTTCCCTATTAAATTTCCATTTAAATCGTAATTTGGAATTGTTCCTGTTAATGTTTCTGAAATAACTACTGTTCCACTTTTTGCTGCTACTACTGGTTTTCCATAGTTACCTCCAAAATCTGCTCCGCCATGACCAGAATATCCATAAAAACCACATGTTATATTAGCCTTGCTTAACCCTGGAATTGGACATATATATCCTTTTGAACTAGTCCCACCTGAACCGCTGCTATTACTTCCGCCAGACGAACTATTTCCATTGTTGCTTGAATTGTTATTATTGTTGTTTTTATTTGCATTTGCTATTTCTTCAAGTCTTTTATCTATAGCTGCTTTATCTTTTTCGAATTGCGCTAAGTCTGCTTGTAGATCCTTTGCTTCCCCTTCTAAATCATCTATGTATTTTTCTTTTTCTTGTTTAGTAGCATTTAGCTCTTGAGTTTTTACTTCTTTTTCACTTTTTAATGTTTCTACTTCGGCTTTATCATTTTCTAGCGATTTCTTTGTCTCTTCTATTTGCTTTTGTTCATTTTGTATTTGCTCTAATAAATCTAAATCATATGAAGCTAATTCTGATATTAAATAATAATTAGATATAAACTCAGTTAAACTAGTAGAAGATAACAATAAATCTATGTAAGATACACTTCCATTCTCGTAAATTGTTACTAATCTTTCATCTAATAATTTAGAATTCTCATCATATGCTTTTTGTTGTTCTTCTAATTTCTTTTCGTTTTCACTTATGTTAGTGTTTAATGTATCTAACTTATCATTTAATGAATCTATAGAACCTTGATATTCATCTATCTTTGTTTGAATATCATCAACTTGTTTTTCTGTATCTGTTTTGGTTGTATTTACATCATTTAATTGTTCTTTTGTTTTATCTATTTTATCTTGTAAATCTTTTGAATCTTGTGATGAAACTCCTAAAGATATATTGGTCATAATCGTTATCGCTACTATTAAAATAGCCAATATCTTTTTTAGCATTTGTTTCATATAAATTTCTCCTTTATAAGTATTATATTGCTTTATTTTGCGCTTTCTTTTAATATTGCAACTAATAACTCATTTTCTTGTATTTTAAATGTTTTACCTTTGTATGTATATTCTTCCCCTGTCTTATATACTAAATATCCTGTATTCATTAATTTCTGAGATATTAGACTTAAAAATGTTATAGAATCTTCTTCTGACAAATTTAATTTCATTCTAACCTCATAGAATGAAAATTTTATTATTTCTCTATTCTGTGCTAGTTTTGCATTTAAATAATTATCTACAAATTCTAACGTCATTCTAATTCTCCTTATCTTTTTTGGTATAATATCATATTTTAAATAAAAAAACAACACTTCGATATAATAAGTGTTGTTTGGTGCACCACCGGGGGGTCGAACCCCGGACCTTCTGATTAAGAGTCGACGCGACATTACATAAAGTTATAAATCTTAAAATGCTTTCTTTTGAACATTTTATCATACAAAAGTAGTGTTTACAAGTGGTTTTGAAGATTTT
>OLQU01001098.1_pt1 | contig 19658 bp, 20 predicted proteins | sample 1672271 | NCBI WGS metagenome assembly OLQU01 (sample SAMEA3136666, study PRJEB25190) | human gut metagenome | biome: human gut; feature: human-associated habitat; material: faeces | place: Austria | collected 2013 | reverse complement strand
TTCTTGTGCTTGTCACAAGAAGGTTCGTCTTTCTGTGCATCGCGAAGCGCGTTACGGTGAACGGAGTGAACGTAACAATCTCCCTGAGGCTGGGCTTCAGGGGGATTTTTTCTATGGACATTTTGAATGGATTAGGTATATAATGTGAAAAGGCAATTGCCATCACGGAATGGCAGCAGAAGATAAGAAAGAATAAACAGGGAGAATAGAGAAGACATGACTAAGATCAGAACCAGATTTGCACCAAGCCCTACAGGCAGAATGCATGTTGGAAATTTACGTACTGCGTTATACGCATATCTTATTACAAAGCATGAAGGCGGAGATTTTATTCTCCGTATTGAGGATACAGACCAGGAGCGCTATGTAGAGGGCGCTGTAGATATTATTTATCGTACTATGGAGAAGACTGGTCTTATTCATGACGAAGGTCCAGATAAGGACGGTGGATATGGCCCATATGTACAGAGCGAGCGCCAGGCACAGGGAATTTATATGAAATATGCCAGACAGCTTGTAGACCAGGGCGACGCATACTACTGTTTCTGCCAGAAGGAAGAATTAGAGAGCATGAAGCGCGTGGTAGCAGGCAAGGAGATTTCCATTTATGACAAACGCTGCCTGAAGCTTTCCAAGGAAGAAGTTCAGCGCCGTCTGGATGCCGGAGAGCCACATGTAATCCGTTTTAACATGCCTACAGAGGGAACTACCACTTTCCATGATGTAATTTACGGAGATATTACAGTAAACAATGAGGAGCTTGAGGATCTGATCCTGATCAAATCTGACGGATATCCGACTTATAATTTTGCTAACGTTGTAGACGATCATCTTATGGGAATCACACATGTAGTACGAGGCAATGAATATCTTTCCTCTTCCCCGAAATATAACCGTATCTATGAGGCATTTGGCTGGGATATTCCGGTTTATGTACATTGTCCGCTGATCACGGATGAAACTCACGCCAAATTGTCCAAACGTTCCGGACATTCCTCCTATGAGGATCTTCTGGATCAGGGATTTGTTTCCGAGGCAATTGTAAACTATGTTGCACTTCTGGGATGGAGTCCGGCAGATAATAACGAGATCTTCAGTCTCAAGGAACTGATTGAAAAATTTGATTATCATCACATTAATAAATCTCCGGCTGTATTTGATATCAACAAGCTTCGCTGGATGAATGGCGAGTATATTAAGAAAATGGATCCGGAAGTATTTTATGAGAGAGCACTTCCATACATGAAGGAAGTTCTGAAGGGAGACTTTAACTTTAAGAAAATTGCAGGAATGGTTCAGACCAGAATCGAAACTTTCCCTGACATTCCGGCATTGATTGATTTCTTCCAGGAAGTTCCGGAGTATGATGCATCTATGTACTGCCATAAGAAAATGAAAACAAACGAAGAGACTTCTCTTACAGTTCTGAAAGAAGTTCTTCCGCTTCTGGAAGCTCAGGAGGATTACACCAATGATCCGCTGTTCGCTTCCTTAAGTGAATTTGTCAAGGAGAAAGGTTACAAGAACGGCTATGTAATGTGGCCTCTTCGTACAGCTGTTTCAGGCAAGCAGATGACACCGGCAGGCGCTACCGAGATCATGGAGATCATTGGCAAGGATGAGACAATCCGCCGTGTGAAAGCTGCAATTGAGAAGCTTGAGAATCTGTAATGAAGAATCTGTCTCAATTATGAAGAAAAATCCATCTCAATTAAGGGCAATCGCCCACCTGTCAGGACCTATGATGGTTCTGGCAGGCCCCGGTTCGGGGAAAACTTCAGTGATCGTTGAAAGAACTGCATATATGACTGGTGAGGGGGAAATACCGGCGTCCTCTGTTCTTGTTGTAACCTTTTCCCGGGCTGCAGCAAAAGAGATGAGAGAGCGTTTTTTGAAGTTTACCGGACAGACCTCCACGGCTGTTACCTTCGGAACCTTTCACGGTGTTTTTTACGGAATCCTGAAGCAGGCTTATGGACTTGGTGCCGGCAATATTTTGTCAGAAGAAGAAAAATATGCAATTTTAAAAGAAATGACTCTGGAATTTGGTCAGGAACTAGCGCAGGAGGGAGATTTCCAGGAGGATGTGGCAAAGGAAATCAGCGTGGTAAAAGGGGGGAGGATTTCCTTGGATCACTATTATTCTTCCTGCTGCCCGGATGAGATATTCCGCCAGATTTATAATGGGTATCAGAAGGCCTTGCGTCAGAGAAGAAAACTGGATTTCGATGACATGCTTCTTTGCTGCTATGAACTTTTTGTCAAGAGAAAAGATATCCTGGCGGCATGGCAAAACAAATTCCAATACATTATGGTAGATGAATTTCAGGATATCAACCATCTCCAGTATGATATTGTAAGGATGCTGGCAAAGCCCAGGGATAACCTGTTCATAGTGGGAGACGATGATCAGTCTATTTATCATTTCCGTGGCGCCAAGCCAGAGATCATGCTGAACTTTACCAAAGATTATCCTAAGGCAGAAACGGTTCTTTTGGACATTAATTATCGCTGTACGAAAAATGTACTTCAGGCAGCCATGAATGTGGTGGGCTGCAACCAGATCCGCTTTAAGAAGAGGCTGTCTACGCCAAATGAGCAGGGAAAACCTGTGAAGGTGATGGAATTTGACAATCCAAGAGAAGAGTATGTGAAGATTGCCGCCTTTTTGAAGAAGCGGCTGGAGGCAGGAGAGAATCTGGAGGATACTGCAGTGCTTTTTCGCACCAATCAGGAGGCAGAGGGGCTTGTTGGAGCCTTGATGGAGTACCAGATTCCTTTTACCATGAAAGAACAGCTGCCCAATCTGTTCCGGCATTGGATCAGCAGAAACCTGATGGCATATCTGAAAATGGCAGCAGGAGACAGGACGCGAAAGCTTTTCCTGGAAATCATGAACCGCCCCAACCGGTATATAGCAAGGGATGCCCTGACTCAGACCACAATCTCATTTTCTGCACTGAGAGATTTCTATAAAGATAAAGACTGGATGTGCGACAGGATTACCACACTGGAAACACATCTTCGGATTCTTTCCACTTTAGCACCCTATGCTGCAGTGAATTTTATCCGAAAAGGAATGGGCTACGAGCAGTATCTGATTGAATATGCCCAGTACCGTAAAATTCGTCCAGAGGAGCTACTTGAGGTCCTTGACCGCATACAGGAAAGTGCCAAAGGCATGAAAACCCTGGAAGAGTGGGAAAACTACATAGAGGATTACACAAAGAAGCTGGCTGAACAGGCGAAAAAACAGGAGACGAAAAGGGAAGGGATTGTAATTTCCACCCTTCATGCGGTAAAAGGGCTGGAATACGATAAAGTTTATATTATGAATGTAAACGAAGGGAGCATTCCCTATAAAAAAGCGGTTCTGGCAGAGTCCTTGGAAGAAGAACGCCGGCTTTTTTATGTAGGCATGACCCGGGCGAAGAAAGAACTTATGCTCTGTTATGTGCGCCGTCAGTACGATAAAGAGCGTGACCCTTCACGGTTTCTGGAAGAAACCGGGCTGTTCTAATTTCCTCTTGTAAACGTAAACCTGATAAAGTATAATGATGTCTGTTGTGAAATTATAACAAAAAAAGAGGTAACTATTCAGGAGACAGTATTCCGCGAGGTTGTTTTTGTGAACACAGTTCACAGAAAGCCCGGGAATTGCGGCGTGAAATCATGGAAAGCATGATTTTTTGTGTATCGCGAAGCATGCAATTGTAAAGCATGTAATTGTGAAGGTACGGAACAGTTACCAAAAGAGTACTATTGCGGAAGCAGTGCAGATAAATGAAGAAAAAGATGAAATGGAGAAACCGCATTTTCTGGCTCAGGATCCTGATCATGGTTCTGGTCATTGTGGGATCTTATCTGGCATATGCCTTTATATACAGAGGCAGAAATGAGCCGCCCACCAAGAGGAAAACCACCAATCAGGAAGCGGCTTACTATACTCTTCGTGGACAGATCCAGATGCTTTCCCAGAAAGAAGAGCTGATGGCATTTGCCTTTGAAGACAGGAAAAAAGAGCGGGAATACGGAACTTATATTATTCCCGGTCTGAAAGCAACACAAACCCTTCTTACCAGTGAGGGTGATATGCCGGCCATGTGTACCACTATGACACCGCAAGGTCTGGCAGTAACAGAGGATTATGTTTTTGTAAGTGCTTATTGCCATGCAAAAAAGCATAACTCTGTGATCTATATGATCAACAAAGAATCGCACCGTTTTATAAAAGAAATTATTTTGCCCGGACAGCCACATGTTGGCGGTCTGGCGTATGACAGTGAACATCAGATTCTGTGGTATTCTTCAAATACGCAGGAGCTTGCCCAGGCAGTGAGTCTTACCATGGAATCCATTGAAAATTATGACTATGATGCGGGTAGGCATCCTATCGCGACCAACCAGATAGCCAGCCTTTACGGAATCGTCCGTGATTCCTTTATGACCTTTTATGATGGGTGTCTATACGTTGGCTGCTTTACAAAATATACAGACAGTGCAATTGCAAGATATGCAGTAGATGATCAGGGAAACCTGATAAATACTATGGATGAAGGTCTGGGAATGAACTTTGGGATGGCAGTTCCCCTTGATTATTCCACCATTTCCGAACAGGCACAGGGAATGGCTTTTTATAACGACAAGCTTCTTTTGTCTCATTCCTTTGGAATTCTGCCTTCCAGAGTGGTATTTTATGAGAAATCCGATAAAAGGCTTTATGTAGATGAAAATTCTGCTGTCAGCTATCGGTTTCCGGAACGAATCGAACAGATTTTTGTGGATGGGGATGACTTGTACGTGCTGTTTGAATCCGCTGCTTATGCATATAGTTCAGCGTCTGTGAATATTGTGGACAGGGTTTTAAAACTGAGCCTTCCCAGAATGGAAGAATACCAGCAGAGCATACAGAGTAATGTGAGCCAGTATTAGAAGGATTTTTCAAACACGCTCTAGAGCCTGTAAATCTGGTGGATTTATTTAAGAATGAATCCGGGATTGTCCACATATATTAAAATTGAGAGGTGATACAACATAGAAGCAGAGCAGATTCAGAACCTGTTTGCAGGCAATATCCGCAGACTGTTGATGAATGCAAACCTTGATTATGACAAAATATATGAGATACGGTTAAGAGTAGGACGACCGCTGTTCTACACCTATGACGGAGGTGAGGGTTTCCTTACCGACCATGATGGCAAATACGTGGTGACAAGGGAAGATCTGAAGGAAACCATGGAATATATAAGTGGTTATTCCCTTTATTCCTATGAAGATGAAATGCGCCAGGGGTTTCTTACTGTTCAGGGAGGTCATCGGGTAGGTGTTACCGGAAAGGTGATTCTTGACGGCAATGAGATCCAGGGAATGAAATATATTTCCTGTATCAATGTACGTCTGGCTCACGAAGTGGTAGGCTGCGCAGACCAGGTGATGCCCTATATCCGCAAAAAAGACTGGGTAGCCCATACTTTGATCGTTTCTCCGCCAAGAGGGGGGAAAACAACCCTGCTCCGGGATATTATCCGTCAGCTGAGCAATGGTGAGGAAAAGAAAAAAATGCCGGGGGTAACGGTTGGCGTTGTAGATGAGAGAAGTGAGCTTGCCGGTTCCTATCAGGGAGTTCCCCAGAATGACCTTGGTATGCGTACGGATGTGCTGGACGGCTGTCCAAAGGCAGAAGGGATGGAAATGCTGATCCGTTCTATGTCCCCGGCAGTTGTGGCTGTAGACGAACTGGGACGGAAAGAAGACTTTAAAGCTGTGGAATCTGTGATTCACAGTGGATGTAAAGTAATCGCCACCGCTCATGGAAATTCCATTGAGGACGTGATCCATCAGCCTTATTTTGAAAGGCTGGTGAGAAGAAGAGTGTTTGAACGGTATATTTTCCTGGACAAGGGAGAACATGCGGGAACCATACTTGGAATTTATGACAGAAACGGGAGGCCTTGTTGAAAACAGCAGGAATCATTCTGATCCTTTTTTCCGGAACAGGTCTTGGATTGTGTAAAAGCATGGAATTGACAGCCAGACTGAAAATTCTGGAAAAACTGGCTCAGCTTCTTCTGTTACTGAAAGGGGAAATCCGCTGCACAGGGGCGACGTTGGAAGATGCCTTTCTTGATGCTGCAGCAAAAATGCCAGGAGAGTACAGGCTTTTTCTCAAAGAAACTGCAGGATGGCTTCAGCAGCGGCCTGGAATTACCTTTGATGAGATTTTCAGGGAATGCGCGGTAAGACTGCTTCCCCTTTACAGACTTTCAGAGGAAGAGAGGGAAAGCTTTCTTTCTCTGGGCGAAAAACTGGGATATCTGGACAGGGAAATGCAGGTGGCACAGCTGACACTTCTGGAGGAGGAGCTAGGCTACAGGATAAAGACTCTGAAAAGTGCTATGCCAAAGCAGCAGAAAACATATCAGAGCATGGGAATTCTGGGAGGAATTCTGCTGGCAGTTTTGTTGTGGTAATTTCATATAATATCTGGAAAAATTGCCTGGAAAACGGTTATGTAAGGCAGATAACGGTAAGAAAGGAGGCCCCCTTGGAAGTCAGTATTATTTTCAAAATAGCTGCTGTGGGGATTCTGGTCTCCGTGCTTTCTCAGGTTCTGAAACACAGCGGCAGAGAGGAACAGGCTTTTTTAGTCAGCCTGGCAGGTCTCCTTGTGGTACTCTTCTGGATCGTACCATATATTTATGAGTTGTTTGACAGCATAAAAAAATTATTTGAATTGTGATCTGATTCACCAATATCCTGTCACCTGTGTTCAGGAGGTGGAAAATGGACATTATAAAGATTTCGTTACTAGGCGTATGCGGTGTTATTCTTGGATTTCTTATGAAAGGAACCAAACCGGAATACGCCTGTTTTATTACAGTTGGAATTGGTCTTGTGATCATGGGACTTGCTGTGGGGAAAATTTATTACCTGTTTGAATCTCTGGGGAAAATCCAGGAGACACTTCCAGTGGACACGGAATATATTTCCACACTGGTAAAAATGATCGGAATTACCTACATCGGTCAGTTTGCCTCCGGAATCTGTAAAGATGCAGGCTACAGCACAACAGCGGCGCAGATTGAGCTGTTCTGTAAATTGTCGGTGATGGTTCTGAGCATGCCGGTGCTTATGGCACTTCTGAAGACGATTCAGGAGTTCATGGTATGAGGGTCTGGAGAAAAAAACAAAAATGGCAGGTAATTGCTGCATTGTTGTTTGCAGTATGGATTCTGATGGAAACCAGAAAAATAAATGTAAACGCAGAGAACATGGAAGCAGAGAGTTTTACAGGTGAAACAGCAGTCGAAACAGAGGAAGAGACAACGGAGAAAACGGTAACAGCAGGTATTGGCTATCGTGCAGCTTCCGCTGATTCTGAGGGCATTACGGAGCAGCTGGTTTCTGACATGTCTTTCGAACAGGTACAAACTTTAATGGATGAAATGCTGGGAGAGGACAGCTTCTCCATAGGAACAGCATTAAAAAACATGATAAACGGCGAAACAGTATTTTCAAAAGAGGCGGTGCAGCAATTTCTGCGCAGCCTCTTTTTTGAACGGCTGGAAAAAGAACGGGCTAATTTTTTTCGCATTCTTCTCCTGGTGCTGGCAGCTGCTGTTTTTTCAAATTTTGCAGAGGTATTTGAAAACAGCCAGATTGGAGAGGTAAGTTTTTACATGGTATATCTTTTATTATTTACCATTCTGATGAACAGCTATCAGCAGCTTGGAGTTTCTCTTGGAAAACAGCTGGAATGGATGACTCAGTTTATGAAAGGCCTGGCACCTGCTTATTTCGTGGCAGTTTCAGCAGCATCAGGAGCTGTCACGGCTTCTGTATTTTATCAGGGGGTTCTTCTTCTGGTGTGGCTGGTGGAATGGCTTCTTCTCACTTTGATTCTGCCAGGGGCTAATCTGTATGTTCTTCTTTGTATGGTGAACCATCTTTCCAAAGAGGATATGTTAAGCAAGATGGCAGAACTTCTGGAAACTATGATCAACTGGAGCCTGAAAACCATGCTTGGGGCTGTCCTTGGGCTTCAGGCGGTACGAGGGCTGGTTGCGCCTGCCATGGATGCCATCAAACGAACTGCCCTGGGCAGAACTGCCGGAGCGATTCCGGCTGTGGGAAATGCCGTAAATGCGGTAACAGAATTGATTCTGGCAGGGGCACTGCTTGTGAAAAACTGTCTTGGAGCAATGGCGGTGGTGGTTCTGCTTCTTGCAGGAGCCGGACCTGTGATTCATTATGGTCTCCTATCCCTTAGCTTTCGCTTCCTTGGTGCAGTGGCACAGCCTGTATCAGACAAACGAATCGTAGGCTGCCTTGGCACAATGGGAGAAGGCTGTGCCCTGCTTCTGCGGATCATGCTGACTGCGGAAATTCTGTGTGTGCTTACCTTTATAGTTCTCATGGCGTCTGTAGGCGGATAAAAGTAACAGTAAGCGGAAATGAACCATAATAACCTGAGCATATGACTGTATGGGACCAAAATGGGATGCGGGAAGTGATATATTATGAAAGAAGCCATCTACAGCTGGATCAAATGCCTTGCCATATTTTATATTCTGTTGACTATGCTCATCCATCTGGTGCCTACCGGGAAATATCAGCGTTATGTGCGTTTTTTTATGGGACTTTTGCTGATGGTTATGCTGATCACTCCCATGCTTTCCATTCTGGAAAAAGCTAAGACACTGCCGGAAAGCTTTTCCAGCCTTTACCAGCAGGAAGAAAAAAAGCGGCTCACTCTTGATCTGGAAAATCTTCAGAAAAGCCTTCTGGAAAAAGGTGTGGAGGAGCAGCTTGAGAAAAATATTCCGGAATCTTTGAAAAAGAAAGGCATAGAAGTGACGGCATGCAAAGTACATATAGAAGGGGAGCTGTTAAAAGCCTGCCTGTGGACGAAGGAGGTGCCAGATGGAGAGCTTGAGAGGGGGATAAAAGATGAACTTGCAGCAAACTGGGGAATCAGGGAAGAAAACTGTGAAGTCCTTGCTTGGGAAAATGGGAAGCAGACAATGGGTGATTCTTCTCCTTCTGGGACTTCTGCTTACGGTAATTGCACTTCCGGTATCCAATAAAAAGGATAGCTCCCCGGAAGTAAAAAGCAGTTCCTTTTTTTCAGCTTCTTCTGAGGAAAATACAGATGCAGAACGGACAGTTCTGGAGAAAAAACTGGAAGATCTTTTATCCCAGACAGAAGGAGTGGGAAAAGTGCGGGTGCTCCTTATGACGGGGGAAGAAAAAGACAGCAGCAGTTTCTACGATTCCGGAAATCAGGCGGTGACCGGAGTGCTGATCGCGGCGGAAGGAGCAGATAATTCTGTGGTTTCCAGGAATATTGTAGAAGGAGTTATGGCATTATTTCAGCTGGATGCCCATAAAATTAAAGTAATGAAAATGAAATGAGGAGAGGTAAAGTGAAAAAGATTCTGAAAAAGAACCAGGTAATCATTACTTCACTGGCGGTTCTGATCGCAGTTGCAGGATACCTGAATTTTGCAGATGTAGATCTTGGCCTGAAAAATAAGGAGGCAAGCGCGGACAGCAGCAGTATTCTGGAGGATGTAGACTATGATCTGACCGATGAAACAGCCCTTCTGGATGAGAACGGGGCGGATAGCAGCCTTACGGATGTGCAGGATCAGACCACCAGCACGCCGGGGGAAGCTGTACTTACTGCGGCTTCTGATTTTGCGGCCCAGGCCAAACTTTCCAGAGAACAGATCCGTTCCCAGAATAAAGCAGACCTGCAGGCTATTATTAACAACCAGGATCTGGGAGATGACCAGAAGCAGGAGGCTGTGAGCACAATGGTTTCCATGGCGGATCTGACGGAAAAAGAGTCGGCAGCAGAACTTCTTCTGGAAGCCAAAGGCTTCGAAAATGTGATCGTAAACCTTACCGGAGAAACGGCAGATGTGGTGGTTCCGGAAGCAGATCTGACAGATGCAAAACGGGCTCAGATTGAAGACATTGTGAAAAGAAAAACGGGAATTGCGCCGGAAAATATTGTGATCACGCCGTTAAATGAAAGCGAGGAAGAACTGGTAAATAAAGATGAATCACTGGAGACTTCCGTGGATATTGATGATGATACTACAGTAAATCCGTGATAATACTACAGTAAATCCATGATATACCCCCTTGACAGTGCAGCAGTCCTTATACTAGAATAGGAATGCTGCAAAAATATAAGAATACACGCTCTAGAGCGTGTCTGAAATAGAGAATTCAAATAGGAGGCTAAACGTGTCGAAGTATACGAAAGAAATAGAAAAAAGAAGAACCTTTGCCATCATTTCCCACCCGGATGCAGGTAAGACTACTCTGACTGAGAAATTCCTGCTGTATGGCGGAGCCATTAATCTGGCCGGTAGTGTTAAAGGAAAGGCAACGGCCCGCCATGCAGTATCAGACTGGATGGAAATTGAAAAGGAGAGAGGTATTTCCGTTACTTCTTCCGTATTGCAGTTCCATTATGACGGTTACTGCATCAACATTCTGGATACTCCTGGACATCAGGATTTCTCAGAGGATACTTATCGTACCCTGATGGCTGCAGATTCTGCAGTTATGGTAATCGATGGGTCCAAGGGTGTTGAGGCACAGACCAGAAAGCTGTTCAAGGTCTGCGTTATGAGACACATTCCTATTTTTACTTTTATCAATAAAATGGACCGTGATGCCAACGATACCTTTGATCTTCTTGACGAGATCGAAAAAGAGCTTGGAATCGCAACCTGCCCTATTAACTGGCCAATCGGTTCCGGTAAGAAATTCCGCGGTGTTTACGACCGCAACACGAATAAGATCCTTACTTTCACAGATACCCAGAAAGGTACCAAGGAGGGAACTATTGAGGAAATCGATCTGGATTCTCCTCATGCACTTGAGGTTATGGATCCGGAGCAGAAAGAACAGCTTCTGGAGGAAATCGAGCTTCTGGATGGCGCAAGTGCCGAGTTCGATCAGGAGATGGTAAGTAAGGGAGAACTGACTCCTGTGTTCTTTGGATCCGCTCTTACCAATTTTGGTGTTGAGACTTTCCTGGAGCATTTCCTGAAGATGACTACGTCACCTCTTCCAAGAATGGCAGACTCAGGTCTTGTTGATCCTATGAGCGATGATTTTTCTGCTTTTGTATTTAAGATTCAGGCAAATATGAATAAGGCTCACCGTGACAGAATTGCATTTATGCGTATCTGCTCCGGCAAATTCGATGCCTCCCAGGAGGTTTATCATGTACAGGGGGATAAGAAGATGAGACTTCTTCAGCCCCAGCAGATGATGGCTGAGTCACGCCATGTAGTTGAGGAGGCTTATGCAGGAGATATTATCGGTGTATTTGATCCCGGTATTTTCTCTATTGGAGATACGATCTGTACGCCTGGAAAAAAATTTGCATTTGAGGGCATTCCTACATTTGCACCGGAGCACTTTGCAAGGGTAAGACTTCTGGATACCATGAAGAGAAAGCAGTTTGTAAAGGGAATTAACCAGATCGCACAGGAAGGTGCCATCCAGATTTTCCAGGAGCTTTACGGAAATATGGAAGAGATCATTGTGGGCGTTGTTGGTGTGCTCCAGTTTGATGTTTTGAAATATCGTCTGGAGAACGAGTATAATGTGGAAATTCGTCTGGAAAATCTGCCATATGAGCACATCAGATGGATTGCGAACAAGGATGAGATTCAGGTGGACAAGATCGTCGGAACTTCTGACATGAAGAAGGTTACAGATCTGAAAGGCAATCCGTTGCTTCTGTTTATCAATGCATGGAGTGTGGGCATGACAGAAGACAGAAATCCGGATTTAATATTAACAGAATTCAGTAAATAACTCTTTTCATTTTTGACGCATTTTGCTATAATTAAAGAAAGTCTCGGATAGAAATAGAACTGCGCAGATGCGTGGGATGATCCGTTTCGTGTAAATACGCCGTAAGGCAGATTTGACGCTGGCCTCGGGGAAAGATGCGAATTTTCCGGCAGCCGGCAGATTAAACCTAGGAGGTTTGTAAGCATGGCAGAGAAGAGAACAACATATAAAATACAGGATATTGAGGGAATCGGTGAGGTTCAGATCGCAGATGAGGTCGTTACTATTATCGCCGGACTTGCCGCTACAGAAGTAGACGGAGTTGCCTCCATGGCAGGTAATATTACCAATGAGCTGGTAAGCAAGCTTGGAATGAAGAATCTCTCCAAGGGAGTTAAGGTTGAAATTGTTGACAGTGTGGTAAGCGTTGACCTTACCCTGAATATTGAATATGGCATGAATATCCTTGAGACCAGCAAGAAGGTTCAGGAGAAAGTAAAAGCAGCCATTGAGAACATGACAGGACTTGAGGTTGCAGATGTCAATATTCATATTGCAAGCGTAGATATGGAGAATGAAAAAAGCAAGTAAACGAAAAAAGGAAAGTAAACCTTTCCTTTTTTTTCTATGAATGTCTGCGTGAGCTGGCATTTCTTTGCAGGGATTTTCGGGAGTTACAGATAGTAGGAGGAAACATGAGAAGAAGGGAACAGAGAGAACATATTTTTAAGCTGCTTTTTATCAGCGAGTTTAATACACAGAAAGAAATGGAAGAGCAGCTGGCTTTATATTTAGCTGATATTGAGAATCTGGAAGAGAGCGACCGGGACTATATCAGCCGCAAATATATGAACATTATGAACCACACAGATGAGCTTGATGAGAAGCTGAACAGCATCAGTATGGGATGGAAGACAAGCCGTATGAACCGTGTTGATCTGACAGTTCTTCGTCTGGCTGTGTATGAGCTTGAATATGAGAAAGAGGAAGTGCCGGTAGGAGTTGCCATCAATGAGGCTGTAGAACTGGCGAAATGCTTCGGTTCTGAAGAGTCCGGTGCATTCGTAAACGGAATCCTTGGAAAGATTGCCAACCCGGATAAGAAGGTTGCTGCAAGAAAGGCATCTTCTAAGAAAGAAGAACAGACCTCTGCAAGACCGAAATCCGGTTTCAAGGTAAAGGATCCTTCCAAAAAGGTGGTAGTTGTCAACCGCAATGTAAGCTCCAGGGCACCGGAAAATAAAAATGAATAATGTCTATTCTGTTGGTCAGGTAAACCGCTATGTGAAGAACATGTTTACCCAGGACTATTTTTTACAGAATATTTATGTAAAGGGAGAGGTATCCAACTGTAAATACCACTCCACAGGACACATCTATTTTACTTTAAAGGACGAAGGCGGCACACTGAAATGCGTTATGTTCGCAGGTTCCAGAAGAGGTCTTGCTTTCCGCATGAAAGACGGAGACAAGGTGATAGCCGGGGGCAGAGTAGATGTTTATGAAAGAGATGGCGCATATCAGTTCTATGCGAAGGAGATTACTTTAGAGGGAGCTGGTGCGCTTTATGAAAGATACCTGGCGTTGAAGCAGGAGCTGGAGGATATGGGAATGTTTGCACAGGAGTACAAGCAGCCCATACCGGAATTTGCCCACAGAGTGGGGATTGTCACATCTCCTACAGGTGCTGCGATTCGGGATATTATCAACGTTTCCACCCGAAGAAATCCTTTTATCCAGAGTATTCTTTACCCGGCACTTGTGCAGGGAGAGGGAGCAGCGGCCAGTATTGTACGTGGTATCCGCATGCTGGACGAGGCAGGCGTGGATGTGATCATTGTAGGCCGGGGCGGTGGTTCTATCGAGGAACTATGGGCTTTTAACGAAGAAGAGGTGGCAAGGGCGATTTTTGAGTGCCATACACCTGTAATTTCTGCAGTGGGACATGAGACTGACTTTACCATCGCGGATTTTGTGGCGGATCTTCGTGCCCCTACACCTTCAGCAGCGGCAGAACTCGCCTATTTTGACTGCCGGACTCTTTTGAATTCCATGCAAGGGTATCAGGAACGGCTGGAACGGGCAGTGTGGAATAAAATTGACGTAAACAGGGCAAAACTGGAAAGATATGGAACACGTCTTCAGTATCTGAATCCAGAGAGCCGTCTGCGTGACCGTCAGCAGTATGCGGCAGATGTGCAGGAACGAATCCAGTCTGCCATGGAACAAAAGATAAAAGATAAAAGACACAGACTGTCCCTCTATCTGGAAAGGTTTCACGGTCTTTCTCCTCTTCGGAAGCTGAATCAGGGTTACTCCTACGTCTCTGATAAGGAAGGAAAGACATTGACAAGCGTTTCACAGGTAAAACAAGGGGATGGTCTGCTGATTTATGTTACAGATGGTACAATAGAGGCGTCTGTACAGAATACAAAAGCCAGCAGTTACGGAGCAGATACAGACAGTGAAAAATGAAGTCAGCATGCAGATCGTGCATAGCTAATAGAAGGCTTCTGTGCACAATGTGTGCAGCAATAAAGACGGAGGTGCGGAAGGATGGCTGATGAGAAAAAAGAAGAGAAAACTCTGGAGGAGGCTTTTTCAGAGCTGGATGTTCTGGCGGGAAGGCTGGAAGACCGTGAGACCTCCCTGGAAGATTCATTTCGCCTTTATAAACAGGGAATGGAGCTTCTGAAATATTGTAATGATAAGCTTGATACTGTTGAGAAAAAAATGCTGCAGATGAATGAGGATGGTAGCCTTGGTGAATTTTCAAGATGAATTAAAAAAAAGAACAGAAGAAATTAATAAAGTGATCCAGTCTTATCTTCCGGAAGAGGAAGGTTTTGCGAAGACTATGGCACAGGCAATGAATTACAGTATTCTGGCAGGAGGAAAGCGCCTTCGCCCTATGCTGATCCTGGAAACCTTAAGGCTGTTTGGAGGAGAAGAGAAGCTGGCATATCCTTTTATGGCAGCAATGGAGATGATTCATACCCATTCACTGGTCCATGATGATCTTCCGGCTCTTGATAATGACGATTACCGGAGAGGACGTCTTACTACTCATAAAGTTTATGGGGAAGCTATGGGGGTTCTTAGCGGTGTGGCACTTCTCAATTATGCTTATGAAGTGATGCTTACAGCTTTTGACACGGCAGATACACCAGATTGTCAGGCACATGTGATTCAGGCACTGAAGGTAATGTCCCATAAGACCGGACTTTACGGAATGCTTGGCGGACAGAGTGTGGATGTGGAAAATGACGGCAAGCCTATGAGCCGTGAGATGATTGATTATATTTATGAGAATAAGACTTCTGCACTTATTGAAGCCTCTGTGATGACAGGCGCAATTCTTGGAGGTGCCGCGGAAGAAGAGACTGCTATAGTAGAAAAAGCAGCAAAAAATATCGGCCTTGCGTTCCAGATCCAGGATGATATCCTGGATGTGACCAGTACGCCGGAAGTGCTGGGCAAACCGGTGCACAGCGATGAGAAGAACGAGAAGACAACATGGGTGACAGTCTACGGACTGGAACAGGCAAAAAAGGATGTGGCGGAATATTCAGAGGAGGCAATGGCCATTCTGGCGCAAATGGCAGGAGTGACGGAGCCTGAGAAGTCATTTTTATATGATTTTGTTGAATATCTGATCCATAGGAACAAATAACGGAAGATAATAGAGGTGTGAAGAATGTCTGGGTATTTGGACAGAATCAATGAAGCCAATGATATAAAGAAAATAGAACCGGAAGCTTATGATGCACTGGCCTCAGAGATACGGTCGTTTATTATAGAGTCTGTTAGTGAACATGGCGGCCATCTGGCATCCAATCTCGGCGTTGTAGAATTGACCATGGCACTGCATTTGTGTATGGATTTCCCGAATGACAAGCTGATCTGGGATGTGGGACATCAGGCTTATACCCATAAGCTGCTGACAGGACGTAAAGAGGACTTCAGCGGACTGCGTACTTTCGGCGGCATGAGCGGTTTTCCGAAGCATAAAGAGAGCCCTTGCGACGCTTTTGATACAGGACACAGTTCCACATCTATCTCAGCAGCACTGGGTTATGCAAGAGCCAGGGATCTGAAAGGTGAGGACAGGACCGTTGTGGCTGTTATCGGTGACGGTTCCCTGACCGGCGGTATGGCCTACGAGGCACTGAATAACGTATCCCATCTGAAGAGCAATATGATCATTGTTTTAAATGATAATAAGATGTCGATTTCAGAGAATGTCGGCGGATTGTCGAAGCATCTGACAGCCCTCCGGACAAGAGAATCTTATATGGACTTCAAGATGGATGTGGAAAAGAAACTGAAACAGATCCCGCATGTGGGTGATTCTGTTGCCAGAAGTGTGAAGAAATCCAAAGATTCCATCAGACAGCTTTTTGTGAAGGGCGGTTTTTTTGAGGATTTCGGTATTAAGTATATCGGACCGATTGACGGGCATGATATTAAAGAGATGGTGCGTGTACTGAATGCGCTGAAACGGCTGAATGAGCCGGTGGTCATGCATGTGGTGACACAGAAAGGCCGGGGCTATGTGCCGGCTGAGCAGAATCCTTCAGCCTTTCACGGCGTGGGCAGTTTTGATATTGCAACAGGTGAATCCCTTGCAAGTAAAAGTCTGACCTATACATCTGTTTTTTCAAAAACCATATGCAGACTGGGCAAGGCTCATCCGGATGTGGTAACGATCTGTGCGGCGATGCCGGATGGCACCGGGCTGATTGCATTTAAAAAGCATTTTCCAGGTAGATTTTTTGATGTGGGCATTGCAGAACAGCATGCAGTCACTTTTGCAGCAGGACTGGCGGCCGGTGGCATGCATCCTTTTGTGGCAGTGTATTCATCTTTCCTGCAGCGGGCGTATGACCAGATTATCCACGATGTGTGTATTCAGAACCTGCCGGTTGTATTCTGCGTGGATAGAGCCGGACTGGTTGGTGCTGATGGTGAGACTCATCAGGGCATATTTGACCTGTCTTATTTGTCGATGATACCGAATATGACCGTCTGTGCACCGAAGAATAAATACGAATTGTATGATATGCTTTATTTTGCCTATCAGTATCATGGGCCGATCGCCATTCGATATCCGAGGGGCAGTGCCTATGAAGGCTTTAAGAACATGCGGCCGCCGATTGAATACGGCAAGAGTGAGCTGATGTTTGAGGGTGAGAAGATTGCCCTTGTGGCAGTGGGCAGTATGGTTCAGACTGCTGTGCAGGTTCGTGAGAAACTGCTGGATAAGGGAATTAACGCAACGGTTGTGAATGCCCGTTTTGTCTGTCCACTGGACACAGAATGTCTGGACAGACTGAGCAGAGATCACCAGTGGATCGTCACCATGGAAGAGAATGTCTTAAAGGGTGGTTTTGGTGAAGCCTGCAGCGATTATCTGTTGGCAAAGCATGAAGATATCAGACTGATCCATGTGGGTGTTCCGGATGTCTATGTGGAACACGGCGGAGTGGACCAGTTGAAGAAAACACTGCATATGGATGCAGATTCAATTGTTGAACGCATCTGCAGTGCAATGTCTGATGCAGATGATTAATAGATTAAGCACATTTTGAATGATACAGAGTCAAAATTGGAGAGGAATGGATAGACCAACATGAAAGAGAGACTGGATGTACTTCTGGTAAAGCGGAATCTGGCTGAATCCAGAGAAAAGGCCAAGGCCATTATTATGTCCGGCAATGTATTTGTCAATGGCAACAGGGAAGACAAAGCCGGAACAACGTTTGATGAGGAGAAGGCACAGATAGAGATTAAGGGACATACCTTGCCTTATGTCAGCAGAGGCGGTTTGAAGCTTGAGAAAGCCATTGAGGTTTTCGGAGTAGATGTCAAAGGCAAGGTTTGTATGGATATCGGTGCTTCCACCGGAGGATTTACGGACTGCATGCTGCAAAATGGTGCAGATCATGTATATTCTATTGATGTGGGTCGGGGACAGCTGGCATGGAAGCTTCGTCAGGATCCGAGGGTTATCTGTATGGAGAAAACGAATATTCGTTATGTGACATCTGAACAGATACCGGAGAAGATAGACTTTGCATCAGTGGATGTTTCCTTTATTTCACTGAAGAAGGTGCTGGGACCGGCAAGGGAACTGCTTCAGGATGATGCCAGAATGGCATGTCTGATCAAGCCTCAGTTTGAGGCCGGAAGAGAAAAAGTCGGCAAAAAGGGTGTAGTCAGAGACAAGGCGGTTCATCTGGAAGTGATTGAGATGATCCTTCAGTTTGTGACATCCATTCATTTTGAAATATTGAATTTGGACTATTCACCGATCAAGGGACCTGAGGGCAACATTGAATATCTGGTTTATATCAGAAAGCGTCCGGAGGATTATCCTTTGGGAGCGTGGACGGTGGATCCTGCAGAAGTGGTTGATCGTGCCCATGAGGAGTTAGCAAAGGGATAAATCCCAATCCCATAAGTGACGGAGGATTCAAATGAAGAAATTTGCTTTGCTGACCAACTATTCCAAAGACAAGAGACTTGTCTATACACGGATGATCAAGACTTATATTACGGAAAATGGAGGCAGCTACTGGATACCGAGATATATCAGTGAGACTGATAAAGATGGTGATCAGCGCTATGATTTCAGTGACATGCCGGAGGATATTGAGTGTGTGCTTGTCCTGGGCGGAGACGGAACGCTGCTTCAGGCAGCCAGAGAGCTGCTTCAGCGGCATATTCCGCTGCTTGGCATTAATCTCGGAACACTGGGATTTCTGACTTCGGCTGAGAAGAGTGAACTGCCGAAATGTCTGGACAGTGTGCTGGATGACAGTTGTTCCATTGATGAGCGCATGATGCTTGAAGGTGTTGCTTATCATGGCTCTGAGAAGATACAGATGAATATTGCCCTCAATGATGTGATCATTGCCCGGGCCGGATTTTCAAGACTGGTGGAATTGAAGATTTATGTTAATGGTGAGCTTTTGAGCATCTATAATGCAGACGGCATCATCGTTTCCACGCCGACCGGATCTACGGGCTACAGCCTTTCCGCAGGCGGTCCGATTATTTTTCCGCAGACGGATGTGATAGTGATCACACCGATCTGTCCGCATTCATTACAGGCAAGAAGTCTTGTCGTGTCCGGTGAGGACAGGATCATGATTGAGATCGGCAGAAGAAGAAAGACACAGAAAGAAGAAGCAATGGTAACCTTTGACGGCAGAAGTGCACAGGAGCTGGAAACAGGTGACCGTATTGAGATATATAAGGCACAGGAGACAACGCAGCTGATCAGATTAAAGGGAAGAAGCTTTTATCAGGCTCTTCAGAACAAAATCGGCACGGCATAAAGGGTGGGTATTATAATGAAATTAAAAAGACATGAGAAGATTATTGAGTTGGTGAATAAATATGAGATTGAAACACAGGAAGAACTGGCCTCTTTGCTGAATCAGGCCGGTTTTCGCGTGACTCAGGCTACAATTTCAAGAGATATCCGTGAATTGCGTTTATCAAAGGTCAACAGCCATGACGGCAAGCAGAAATATGCGATTATGTCTGTCAAAGAGCGTGGATTGAACGACAAACTGAGCAAAGTCCTGAAAGAAGGCTATATTTCCAGTATGGAGGCTTCCAACCTGGTGGTTGTAAAAACAGCTACCGGTATGGCCATGGCTGTAGCAACGGCACTGGATGCTATGGAGCTTCCGGGCTTTGCGGGATGTATTGCCGGTGATGATACCGTGATGTGTGCCCTTCATTCCGGTGCGGATGTTGAGATGTTGTTAAATAGGATCAATAAAGTAGTCAATCAATAAAAGGCAGAGGTAGGAAATGCT
>OLQU01001089.1_pt1 | contig 19765 bp, 16 predicted proteins | sample 1672271 | NCBI WGS metagenome assembly OLQU01 (sample SAMEA3136666, study PRJEB25190) | human gut metagenome | biome: human gut; feature: human-associated habitat; material: faeces | place: Austria | collected 2013 | reverse complement strand
AAAAAATAGCGTAATAATCTTAATTCCATATCTTTATATTCCTACAAATTTTTCTTGTAACCATTCTATCATATTGCGTCCCCAATATCATCTATATTTACATGTAATATCTGCACAAAATACCGTGGGTTATTCTCGGGTTATTTTCTAACCGCCTATGCCCTCCAGACCGTGATTTTACTGGCTTTTTGGCGAAGCTTTCAAAGAGTGCCGTGGCAGATGAATAGTATTTTAATCATTTTTGTTTCTCCTTCTTTTGTATTTCCCAATGACCATTGGATCCCCGACCGATAAATTGAATTTCATCATTTTCTTTTATCCGACGTTTTATAGTTCGTACACTGATTCCCAACGCAACAGACATTTTTTCAGTACTGATTTTATTATCTTTTTTAATCAAATTTTTTATTTGATTTATTATATATTCTTTATCTGACTTACAAACATTCATCTGAGTGCCATCCTGAGTGCCACTATAATTCAGGTTCGGCATCACCACCGTAAACTGATATCTGTCTGAACGAAAAGACGGTCTTTTCGTTTCATTATAATTAATCTGAAATTCATATCCACCGATAATCTTTCCAAATCCACTACCCTTTCGCTCCATATACCCCAGGCGATTAAATACATCTGCTAAGACCGGATTTCTTCTCGTAGACGGAACAGTAAGCGGATCTCTATCCTGAAGAAACGATCTGCATTCGTATGAACTACTGCAATTTATTATCCCTTTATGCTGTAGCATGAACTACTGCAATTTATCATACCTTTATGCTACAGCATTAGCATTTATCATGTCTATAACCTTTCTAATTCCCATCCATACATTCAGATCGGTAAATATCTCAACCACGCTTCCTCTGTCTGTAAATGGTGACTCCTGAAGAACCGAAAGATCTTTCATCATTCCATTATGAACAATATATTCCACTATCTGATTCACAAAATAAATCTGCCTGCTGTCAAGGCTTGCATTTGTCAAATATTCCGAAAATGCTTCTTTTGCAGCATTCATATCAAGTCCGACAATCTCTCGGACAAATTCACCCAGTGGTTTTTCACCAAATTCCTGTTCATAATCCTGCTTTGTGCCTACCTCACTCCATAATACTTCTTCCAACATTGCAATATCTGTCGACGTTAACGGTTTATTTCTCTTTAATTTTGCAATTGCAATATTATCCTGATGCTGCCTGATATAATACTCTGCCTTCGCCTTGTAATTCTTGAGATCATCATTTTCAAGTTCAGACTCATTCCACTCGGTCGAAAGCACTTCATCCGTAAAGTTTGTATCATAACGAATACTTGAATTCGGCAAATACTTCATCAGATTACGCAACTTCTCTCTGATTTCTTCAAATTCATTTATTCCCGCAGTATCAACATAATCTGTATTTAAAACCTTATTAATCAAATCTGTCTGTGCCTGAATTTCAGGAATATTTGCCACACTGGCAATTCCTGCAATCTTTTTGTGCAGATCAGAGCGCGCTCTTGAATACTTCTTACCAGCCAAATACGCTAATTCAATTCCATACATCAGCGCATCAAACCGAACAGCACTTGCTTCATCTCCATCTGATAATATTAACGGTGCTACCTCTTCTTTCACAATTAATGTGTCCTCATATGTCAATGCATTATAATTTTCTTCCGACGAATACAAATCCACATATTTCAAATGCTGACGAACCGCAAAATTATCCCTCGGTAATTCTCGTACTTTCTCGCTCATTTGCATGACTAATGCTTTTCGATATGCAACCAGTCTGTCAATCTGATATTCTATATCCTGAAGTTTATAGGAAATTTCGAATTTTAAATTAAAAATCGCCCCTTGGAGTGCCATCATATTAGCAGTTGCTTTTCCTTTGTTCATTCTGAAAAATTCAAAATTCCCGCAGAAATCAAATATATAAAATTTCTCTTTATCTTCTCCATCAAGCAATCCTTGGCAAAGCCTTGTACCACGCCCAATCATCTGCCAGAATTTTGCTTTGCTCATTACCTTTTTAAAGAATACCAAATTCAGCACTTCCGGCACGTCAATCCCAGTATCTAACATGTCTACCGAAATCGCAATCTGCGGCATCTTCTTTGGATCTGAGAATTCGTCTATTGCACTCTGTGCATAGGTCATATAATTGTCTATTACATTAGCATAATTCATAAGATGCGGATATTCCTTATTAAATACCTCCAGTATCTTCTCCGCATGAGCATGATTCTTTGCAAATATGATAGTCTTACCAAGTTTCTGACCATAATCAATCTTAATTCCATCCCTCATCAATATATTCAAAACTTGTTTTATCGTATCTTCATTAAATATCCATGTATTAAGGGCTGATGAACCTATTGCTTCCGGCAGTTCACCATGTTCGTCCTCAAATGTTTCCTCATACGCTTTCCTGTCTTCTTCTGACAGTTCGTCATATACGATTCCCTGTTCAATGAACTTAAGTTTCGATTCAACCGAAACGTAATCAACAAGATATCCATCCTTTACTGCCTGTGCCAAGTCGTATCCATATGTCGGCACTCCATTTTCCAGTTCAAAAACTTCATATGTATTCTTATCGATCTCGTCCTTCGGCGTAGCTGTAAGACCAACCAACGGAGCATCAAAATACGAAAAAATATCTCTGTACTTGTTATAAATGGACCGGTGCGCTTCATCACATATTACTAAATCAAAATGACCACATGTAAATAATTTTCCTTCTTTATCACTTATCGTATCAATGCAATTGATCATTGTCTGATACGTTGAAAAGACACAATGTGCATTATAATTATCTTTTTCCTCAACAAGATTCGTACACGACAGATTTTGTAACATATTTACAAAGCTTCGTTTTGCCTGTGTTACCAAAGAATTTCTATCTGCAAGGAATAAAATATTTTTCGCCCATCCTGCTTTCAGCAAACAATCACACAATGCAATTACCGTTCTTGTCTTTCCTGAACCTGTCGCCATAACAAGCAACGCTTTTCTCCGATTCTTTTCATCGAAACTGCTACATACTGCTTTAACAGCCGCTTCCTGATAATAACGACCGGCAATATCCTTATCTACTGCCACATGCTTCAGGCTTGTCCGCATAGTCAATAAATTGAACCATTTTTCCAAATCTCTTTTTGAGTAAATAGACGCACATTTTCTTTCTGGATATTGCCCGTCAATGATACGGGTTTCAAATCCATTTGTCATGAAAATGACTGGTCTTCTTTTATATTCCTGCTCTAATAAATCCGCATAAAGCTTCGCCTGCTGCCTACCTTTCGAAACATCCACACAGGTTCTTTTCGCCTCGATAACTGCTAACGGCCGATGCATATCATCATAGAGAACATAATCTGCAAATCCCGTTTTCGACTTATTCGGCATTCCGGAAAGTTCTACTTCATTCAACCAATCTTCGCCTTCAGTCCATCCTGCATCCGTCAACATCGAATCAATGTAAAGTTTTCTTGTTTTGTACTCTGACAGATCAAGCGGTTTGGGAACATAAGTCGGCTGCTGCTCCTGTCTGCGGGCAGATAATTCATCCCTTAATGAAGCATTTTCTGCAATTAATTTTTTCAGATCCAATTCTTGTTTTGCTGACTTCTCCTGTTCTTTTTCCAATTCGATTCTCGTTGCAGCCGCAACTTCTTTGGATTTCTTTGCTTTCTCAATCCTGGAAGTAATAATCGTTTTATCAAAAGAACGCTCCTCATATTGCGTTGAATAGCAATATGCAATATAGTCCAAATATATAAACAAATTTTCCAGACAAAGCATTGCTTCATCCATGCCTAATTTTTTGTTACTATGTGCAACATTATTTCCACTTCTGCGGATATAATCCATACGTTTCCACAAATCAGATCCTACAATCTGTCTATACTCTTCCGCATTCATCAGACTTTGCAGGTTGTCCTGATATGGCATTTCAAGTTCTGAATCCACAGAATACATCCACTTTATTGCAAATTCCATCGCTCTTCGGCTATTAAGAATACTGGCCTCCGGATCCATAAGTATAATCTTTTCTGCCGACATAGCAACATCTGCAAATCTTGAAAATTTTGAATCTTTTTTTAAATAATCGAAGTTAGTTATCATAGAACCCCTCCATTCTATCGATGCTTCTTTAATCCATCTGTTACTCCTTGATTAAACTGTCTTTTTATTTCCGGATTTTTCATTGCTTCCGAAATAAGTGTATTCATCATATCACCACTAAGTTTATTTTCTAACTCTTTATCTTTCAATTTAAGTTGGTGTTCATGTTCCAGATTCAGAATTGCAATTTCATGTTCATACTGTTTTCTTTGCGATTCTAAATTAAGTTCATGCTGTTTTATTAATTTATTTATTTCATTTTTTGTCTGTTTTCTAGAAACTATATACGTAACGATTCCAGAAATCAATGCACATATTATTGATGTAAAATAAGGCATGTATGCGCTTAACTGTTCCATAATAACCTCCCAAATATTATTTATATTTAATATTATTTAAGCTACAACTTTTGATTTGTAGACTTGATTAACAAATTCCGAAAATAGATTCTGTAGTTCTATTGGTACGTCATATACTTTCAGTTTTGTTAGTCCAGATATAGTTAACGCATTATACGTGGTACCTGTTGACATCTGTTTTTTATAATCATCAATAAGATTTTCCAATAAATTCTTCATATATACCGAGTCAAACTTCTCGGAAGCATCTACCCTAATAAGATTTCCATCTTTGAAATAAAAATCATTACTTCCATCAACAATCCATATTACTCCAATAGTACCAACAGCTGATACCAGTAAATCTCCCTTCTTAGGGACTCCATATTTATCTTTTATCTCAAAAAATCTTTCCTTTGTTATGAATAACTCTGTAGAAATGCTATTACCTTTTGATAATTCAACAATCTCTTTTGTTCTATAGAATGGAATACCTTCTGAAACATATTCTTTTTCAAAAATACGCTTACTTGAACCAATAGTAGTCAGCTTACCAAGTTCAACCATTTTCCATTCTTTAGGATTAGTAATCGGATCTCCAAACATCTCGACAAATCGGGCTTTGATGATGTCGTCTAAAGCTTTCAATTCCTCTTTTCTCTTTGAAATTACATTTATAATCTTAGTAAATAACTCAGCAAGTTCAATTTGTTCCTTCTTACTCGGCAAAGGAATTGAGAATTCACTAATATCTTTAAGGGACAAATTCAACTGAGCTACTCCCTGTTTTTTCTTTTCAAATTGCTCAATAACTATCGGAGAAGTAAGAATAAGCTTAACATATGGTAAATAAACTTGTTCATCAGAAATTCTAATGATTGCTAATGCTTGGTTTGTGTTGGCAGGTAGCATATCTTCTGTAACACTAGCAACTCGTCCAATAACGCCAGCAATTGAAAACAATATGTCTCCAGACTTTAATTGCGATCTTTTTAATCTCTCATGACATTCATTTGAAATATGCGTAGCTTTACTCTCAACAAAATCACCATTTTCATCAAAACATTCTATCTTCAAAAAATTTACACCCTCTTCTTGAAATTCATAACCAAGTGTAGTGGGGGTTGTTCCTTTTGTAATGAATTCAGCAATCTCAGATAACTGAACACGTCTAATATTTTCCATCTATACAATCCCTGCAAATCCGAATTTGCATTTAGAAATTTTAGGCCATATACTTCTGATGAGCCGTTTTCACATTATTTTGATTAACCATTGCATACTGCATAGTTGTATCAATTTGAGAATGTCCCAGAAGTTTCTGCACTTGTTCAATCGGCATTCCCTTATCAATTGCTCTTGTTGCCATTGATCGCCGAAACTTATGTGGATGAATTCTTTCAAGTGCAAGTTTCTTCCCAAGATTTCGTAATCTAATTTCTACACCGCTTATTTTTAATCTATCGTGTGGCGCATCTAATGTAACGAATAAAGCATTGTTATTATCGGTTCTATTATCTATATATTCTTTCAAATGAACCTTTGCTTTCGCATCAAAATAAACACGGCGTTCTTTATCACCTTTTCCATATACAATGCATTCTCTGCCTTCAAAATCAATGTCATCTATATTTAAATTTACTAATTCTCCAACTCTGATGCCAGTAGAGTATAGAAGATCAATAATTGCTAAATCTCTTTTTTCATTACAGTTATCCCGAAGTTTCTCTATTCCTTCATCCGAAATTACACTTTTTACAACCGTTTTTGTTTTTATTTTATGTATTCTTTTCATTGGGCTTTTTAAAATATAATCTTCCTCTTCCAACCACGAAAAGAAGCTTGAAATATTTCGCCGCACATTATCTATCGTCACATTAGAACAGTTATTCCTCTTTTGATAATTCGATAAATATTCCCGAATTTCCTCTGTTGTAATTTTACGAACTTCTGTAGTTATTTGTGACAACAAATGTTTTACAGTTGCCTGATAATAAATAATTGTTCGTTCTGAACATCCCTCAATTCGTTTTGCATCAAGGAACATTTCTAAGAATTCTTCATTTGATATTTCAACTTTACTAACCTCGTTATCCGCAAACGTTTTAATAATCACTTCCTGTAATTTTTTCATCTGAGTTATTGATAAATACTCTGACATTTCATTCAGCACAATTACAATCTTCTCTTCCATGTTAGTATCTCCTTTCGAAATACCAACATCCTGCTCCTGTCCTTAACAATTTATTATCACTTTTTGCTTAGAATTTTTCTCACATCCCAATATATCTTATCCAAAATATTTTTGCATTAACGAATCAAACAATATCTGTGTTTCCTCCAACGCCTTTTGCACTGTAACTTTTGATTTGTTGACTTGATTATAAAACTCAACAAACTTTCTTTGTAATTTTATAGGCGGTAATTTAAATTTAAGTCCCTTAATAATTGTTAAATTTAATCCATCCATTATTGCACCCTTACATTGACTTTCTAATTGGTGACGGATTAATGGATGAATTTGAAATGCGTTTACCAGAAAATATGAATCTACTATCTCTGTATTAGGAGTCAAGCATGCCAAATGCTTAGTATTAATTGCTTTAGGCATATTCTTAGGTATCACTGCAGCTTTTCCAACTGTTCCCATAATTGTAATAATCACATCACCAGGATATACTGTATAACGCTTTAATTTTTCATATTTTTCTTCTGTTATATATCTCATACGATTATATGAAAATGTATTTTCTACCGCATTATCTATTCCTAGAACAAAGACCCCTTTATCTACAAATTCATCATGATGCAACGAACTTCCAAATGGTCCCGTTCTCATATCTATACAAACTTCTGCAATAGTCACTTCTTTCCAATCATATTCATTTTTTACAAACATCTCGACAAATCGGGCCTTAATCAATACATCTAAATAATCCAACTCTATTTTTCTAAATGCCATAATCGACTCTATTTTCATTAACTTATCAATTATCGCTTGTTGTTCTTCTTTAACTGGTACATTTATTTTTATTTTCAATAAATCAGACTTTGTCAAGCTAGGTATTGTAACCGTTTTATTTAATTTTCCAAAATCAAATTTTTTACAAAAATAGTACAAATATTTTGGTAACACAAAATCTTTTTTAACTGATAATCCGAATGCAGTATCAACATTCCAAAAAGGCTCTGAAACATAAATTGGATTATTGATGCTCCCCTTACGTCCTATTATTATAGTATCTGCTTCACATATATAATCATCTGCATACCCTATCACTCCACCACTCCCATATATAGGATAACGGCCTTCTGGATTTTCTACTGCCTTTTGATTTTTTCCATTTCTTATTTCAAGAATATCTTCAAATCTGTATTCCATCTTTTTCCTGCAAATCCGAATTTGCATTTCCTTTCTTTCACTTAATTTACCACTCATCTATTAAATTTCTCCCGAAATCTTGACATACCCATTACTTATGCTATTATCAATAATAGTCAACTTATGACGGATTAAAGCTGGGTTCCCGAATAGGAGTAGGCACATCATTGCTTAGAATCTTTTGCTCCTGGGGTTGACTATTTTTTTGCCAATTTTGTTATAATGTCAAGCATTTCACCTGATACTTTTATCTTATCCTGAAAAAATATCCTACAAATCCAACAGCTTTTCCAACTCTTCCATTTCTTTCCCAATCTCCATCTCAATTTCACGAATATTGGTCATAATTTCTATTGTAGATGGATACTCAACCGGTACATACTCGATTTCTTTATATTTATTAATACTGAGATCATAACTATTATCAACAATATCTTGTTTCGGAACCATGAAGGATTTATCTGTACGTTTCCTGTCAATTTCTTTGTCCAGATTTTTAAACCGTTCAATAATATCTGGAATATCATTTTCCGCAATTGGTGACCGCTTATCATCCAAGCTAAATCCATCTGCCGTCATATCATAGAACCAGACATTATCCGTTCCACCATGTTCTGTCTTCGTAAATATTAGAATCGCCGTCGATACTCCTGCATATGGTTTAAACACACCGGAAGGCATGGAAATAACAGCCTCTAAGCGTTGATTTTCAACAATTTCTTTTCGGATGTCTTTATGTGCTTTCGATGAGCCAAATAATACTCCATCCGGAACGATGCAAGCACATCTTCCACCTACTTTTAACATACGGACAAATAATGCCAGAAACAATAATTCTGTCTTCTTTGTCTTACATACTTTTAGCAAATCTCCCGATACTGACTCCGCATCCAGGCTTCCTTTAAATGGTGGATTTGCAAGTACTAACGAGAACTTATCTTTATCCTGATTCTGATCTGACAAACTATCTCTATATTCGATAAATGGATTCTCAATCCCATGCGTCATCATATTCATAGCTCCTATACGAAGCATAGTTCTATCCATGTCGTACCCATGAAACATATGATTCATATAATGCTCTTTCTTCTGCTTATCAAAGAAAATTTCTTCCTTCTTCTTTTCTTTCAAATATTCTCCTGCTGCAATCAGGAATCCCGATGTACCACAAGCCGGATCACAGATCACCTCATCACTCGAAGGGTCCATCATTTCCACCATCATACGGATAATATGTCTTGGGGTTCTAAACTGACCATTACGACCTGATTTTGCTATTTTTTCCAAAAGATACTCATACACATCTCCTCGCACGTCTGCAGTCTGTATTTCATTCATCATCTTATATATTTCATCTAAGGAATCTACTACTTTTGATAACACAAGTGGTGTCGGCAATTTAAAAATTGCATCATCCATATATTTTGAATATGCACTATTCTTATCGCTGTGTAATGTTTTGATAAATGGAAATACCCATTCTTGTATTACCGAATACATTCTGTCCGCCGGGAAATCATGAAAGACAGACCATTTCAATTGTGAACCATCAATTGTTCTTTCTCCAATCTTCACCTCTTCTGAAAAAATGCTTTGATATGGAAGTCCAAGCATCGCACTCTCTTTTGCTCTTGTATTGTCCGAGTCGTCCAGATCATGAATAAACATCAGATACGTGATCTGTTCAATTACTTCCAGTGGATTCACCAAACCTCCTGAAGCAAAGATATCCCATAAATTATCAATTTTGTTTTTTAATTCACCTGTAATCATTTAGTCCTCCAATTTCCACACGTATTTTGTGTAACGGCCTCCGCCAATTTTTTCTATTTCTCCGCATTTCAGTAACTCTGCTAAAGTTCTTTGTATAGTCGTATCACTTATGTCCGGATTCATTTCCATTAGTTCAGACTTTGTAATTGCCCCTATATGATTTTTTATTACTGTACGGATTCGATCTGCTTTTGTCAAATTCGGATTCGTCAATAACTTTACTCTGGATTCAAATTCCTTATAGGCATTTACGATTACTCCCAACATATAGTTCACAAAAGGCTTATAGTCGTTTTCATTCTCGTGCCAGTTTATTGAACTGTCTTGAAGTACTTCATAATAAGTTTCCTTCGATCCTTCAATTATCTTTTCGATACTAATATACTTTCCTACAATAAATCCCGACTGATATAGCAAAAGCAATGTAAGCAGCCGACTCATTCTTCCATTTCCGTCGTTAAATGGATGGATACATAAAAAATCTAAAATAAACATCATAGTCAGTAATAATGAATCTGCTTCTCCCTTGGCTTCATTATAAGCTTTACACAATTCATCTATAGAAGCCGGTGTTTCCCATGCGGTTACTGGTCTGAAACGGATTTTTTCATTTCCTTCCGCATCTATTTCCCTGATAATATTATCTGATGTCTTAAATATTCCTCCATCTATATTTCCAAGAAATTTATATAGATCTCTGTGTAGTTGCAAAATATAATTAGCATTAATTGGAATATAATCATAATTCTCATGTATTGTATTCAAAACATCTCTATAACCTGCTATTTCAGATTCATCACGATTTCGCGGTGTTGTTTTCGCCTGTACTAAATTTTTCAATCTATCGTCTGCTGTTGAAATGCCTTCGATCTTATTTGAAGCCTCTGTACTTTGAACTTTTGCTATTTCTACCAGTTCTTTTAGTTCATCTTTATGTGCTTCAATAAATAATCTTTGTTCTCCCTTATATTCATGAATAAGAGTAAGCTTCTTAACTATTTCCGGCGTTAGCAAATCATTCCAATTTTTTCTGTAATTATAATCTCTCATTCAATTCCCCCATTATCATTTATTTAGTTATTTCTAGTATGTACCGCATATTTAATTATATTTATAGCATAAATTATCTTGGTCGTCAATTCATTCAATTTAGTCATTCTATCGTTTTTTGACTAAATTAAACCTTAAATGACATTATTAATACCATACTAGAACTTACTAAAAAAACCATAGAAAAAAGTGTTTTTTCTTCTACACCTTTTTCCATGGTTTCGCTTATTTACTATTCACTCACCTCTTCTTATACACCACCAGCTCCGGATTTTCGCCTCCCGCCTCATACGTACAAACCATAATAAAATCCATCCCCGCCAGCACTCCAAAGCACCTGTCGCCGCCAAACTCACACTCCAGCTGATTCCCCAGATACGTCGTCTGGTCATCCAGTAACTTCACACGTTTGCCATTCGGCAGCGGATATTCCAGATTCACATACTTTCCGACAAGCGCATTCAGCTTTTCAACTTTCGGCATTCCTTCTATATGAAGATCATTGATTTCCTGTATCAGCTGCTTCTTGAATGCTTCAAATTCTCCATTGTCACCAAGCTCCTCATATTGTTTCCAGTAATCTAACTTTGGAAGCAGATCTTTCATATAAGCCCGCACCTGCTCCTCGGTGAGATTCTCATTGATCATATTTTTGACACATACATCGATCAAATCATCCATATTGCTGTAAGTATAAGTTCCATCGGCATAACACCATTTACAATAGTCTTCGTTCAGCGTCCCGTCACTGTCATGGCTTATGATTTCATCATCTTCAAGCGGCATTCCACAGCACTGACAGATTAACTTTCTAGGTGCACCAAGAAGCGTATTGATCGACACCCCGAATTCCTTTGACAAAAGCTTCAACGTCTCCGTATTCGGAACTGTTTCCCCATTTTCCCAGCGGGATACTGCCTGTCTTGTGACCATGACTTTGCCGGCCAGTTCGTCCTGAGATAAATCTTTCTTCGTACGAAGTTCTAATATAACATCCTTTGTTTCCATCGCATCTACCTCCGTTATCGATATACCGATATCTTAGCAGAAAAGCTTATGACCGGAAAGCAACCTGCTGTTTCCCCGGCTATTTTCCCGGCTGTTTTTCCACCGATTCAGAGTATGTCTGAAAATTGTGGAACTGATTTTTCAGGCACATTCTAATACCGGTTATGTACTTTTTCCGCAAAGCACAGCACGTCTTTTATCTCTATCTTTGTCCCGTCATCGAGCACTGCCATTCCGCTCATCCGTCCGAATACCTGGTGTTGATCCGACACGATCAGTTTATAATCCAGGCATGCCGACCGGTCTAATATTGGAAGAAAATCCATCTCGAATCTGCCGTCACTGAACGTAAACTTCCATGGTTTACAGTAAATTCCTTTCTGACATATGCGTTCTCCTCCTTCCAAGGCGCATTGAAGTGCTGTAACCACAAAAATTAGCATCAACGGCTTTACTTATATACTCCAGACTTAAAAGCTTGTTCTCCATAGCGGTATCACATTGATCACCGGTTCTTCATACGGATGTACCTTCTTCACGGCTTCAATCGTCTTATCAACATTTTCTGTATACACGGTTACTTCCACTTTCAGCTCCGGTTCGCAGCTGATCTCACCGTTGGTTCCGATATACGGATCACATCCGTCAAGCGGACGCCAGTAACCCGTTACCGGACTTACCGACATGCACGAATCATAGTTCCCGATATGTCCCGCATCAACCTCCTGCAGTGCTTTCTGCACAACTTCCAGATGCGTCGGCGGGAGAAATATTTCTAATTTACAGTATTTAAACTCCATGTTCTATACCTCTTTTCTACACCGTTCTCTATGGTTTTATCTGATCTCTACTCCGGCCATATAAAATTACTGTTTCCTGCTTCCAGTCCATCGATCAGAATATTCTGGCCTGTGCAGAATCTGTTTTGCACCGCCATAAAATAAATCCATTCTGCAGCTTCTTCCACACTCATCCAGCGTTTTAAAGGAGTCAGATTCATGATCGCATTCCACAGTTTTTCATCTTCCATCACCGGTTTATTTAACTCTGTCATCACTCCGCCGAAATCCAGACTGTTGCAGGTCGCCTGATACGGAGCAATTCTCATCGCAACATTTTTGGTATATGAAAGGACCCCACCTTTACTTGCCGCATATTCCGGGAATTCCGATCCGGTATGGCCGCTTGCAGATCCAATCATGATTACAGATCGGATCTCCGGCTGTACTGCGTAATGTTCTGTGACCGCAATGGTTCCTTTCAGATTGATATCAATATCATCTTCATTTTGTACACCTGCGTTGTTGATCACGATCTGCATGGGCGGAAGTTCTGGATACATCTCTTTATCACGGATGTCCAGACAATAATGCTTATAATCCGGATGTTCTATTGTAGATTCTTTCCGGTCAAATCCATAAACTTTATGTCCGTTTTTCAGAAAATATTTCGCACACCCTTTTCCAATTCCGTAACTTGTACCTGTTATCAATACATTCACTTTCTACCTTCCCCTCTATAAGTTCTCTTTTTAATTTCTCTATAAATTTTCCTCTATATAATCGCCTTTATGAACTTTTCTCTACAAATTTTCCTTATAAGGTCACCTTATAATCTCTCCATCATATTCCTTGGCAGTGCCTTTGTAAGCGCGCTTACCACGAACAGACAGATCACACGGTCAATATAATCTGTAAAGAACTGAACCACAAAGCATGCTCCTACCATTCCCATCGGGGTTTTGGCAAGAAGCTGCACCAGAACCGTAGAACCTGATGATGTAATCCCGCCAAATAAGAATGCCGTAATGCAGGAACTTACAATGGTTGACGGTAATGTAATTACCAGCGCTGCCACAAATATCCACCATTTTTTCGGCTTATATTTCTGATATACCAGACCTGTCACCAGACCAAGAATGATACCGACAGGTGCATAGTATAAAGAATATACGTCAACCGTCATTCCCATGAACAGACCACTGATCACATTCGGAAGCATTCCATAAATCGGGCCTAATGTGGATGCAATGAATACGGTTCCGATACTGTCCAGGTAAATTGGAAGCTTCAGAAATAATGCAATCTGTCCTCCGACCAGATTAATGCAGATTGCAAATGCAACGATGCAGATTTTATATGTTGATACTCTATATGTTGATGTTTTTTTCATGACTTACTTCTCCTCACTTATAATACATTTTCCAAAATATCCAGACTCTCAGGTTCTACTTCCAGTACTCTCGAAAGCATCATTTCGAAAAAACGATATGTATCTACCTGTGTCAGTACTTTTGCATTCGGTTCTTTCCGATAAAAATTCATCGAATCGACAACCGACTGCCCCAGTGATATCCCTTCTGTCTCAATCTGGACAAAGGATTCAAATCCTTCACAGATCGAAGGATCAATAAAATATGCTACAGCAAGAGGATCATTGATCACACATCCGACGATGTGTTCCCACTGCCAGTGAAAATCAAAATAAAACTTTGTGATCTTCTTAATAAATGCACCTCTTTTTGCATTTATCCGGCACATATACTCAAGAATCGTTGGTGTCAGAACAATTTTTCTCGTCACATCCAGACCGATCATATGTATCTTCCGTCCATTCTGATACATTGCATCATATACTTTCGCTGCCGCATCCGGATCACACCAGTAATTGTATTCCGCTACCGGCGAACAATTTCCATGGCTTTTGAACGTTCCGCCCATAGACACGAATTCTTCGATCTGATCAAACGCAACTCTGTCTTGTTCGAGCAATGTTGCAAGATTCGTCATCGGTCCAAGTGCTATTACGGAAATGTGTCCTTCTTTCAGCTTTGATGCAAGGAATTCCACTGCTCCCATCTCCTGACGGAATCCTTCTACTTCTGGTAAAAAGCTTTCACCAAGTCCATCTTCTCCATGCGTGTCAAGTGCGTTGACATACTCCCGGCGCAGCGGTTTTTCTACGCCTATATAGACAGGAACATCTAACCTTCCCATATGCTTCAGCACTTTTTTCGCATTTCCGAATCCCATCTCTACCGGACAGTTCCCGCATACAATGGTGATTCCAACTATCTCGAGTTCTCCCGACTGCAATGCCAGCATGATAGCCAGGCTGTCATCGATACCCGGATCACAGTCAATAATTACTTTTCTTTTTTTCATTTTTCTTTTCCTTTCTCAATCTTCTACAGGACCTACCACTGGCAGCTCCTTACGAATACACTGCAATTCAAAAGGCAAAAAAATACTTTTGCTTACAGAACCCCCATAAACAAAAGTAATCATACATGTTATGTACTTTGCCTAGTTTTTTATACTGGGAGGTTTGCGAACCAGTTCAAAGTCATATTGTAGCATGTTTGCATAATCATGACAATATATTTATCCTTCCGGCCTTTACATTCCGGCTTTGTATATTTAATTACCGGATGCCAACGGGGACAGTAAAAAAAGCCATTTTTTCACGTCCCCGTGGTTCCAGAGTTATGGCAAAAATCCCTTACTCGTCTTCACGATCACTTTATCAAATACCATAAACATCGACGGCAGTACAAAGATAACCACGATCATACTGATGATCGCACCTCTCGCCATCAGGATACACAGTGAGCTGATCATATCAATATTCGAATACAATCCGACACCGACCGTTGCTGCGAAGAAGCTCAGTGCACTTACCATGATCGACTGTGCCGATGCGCGGTGTGCAGTTGTGATCGCATCATATTTTTCTGCTCCGTGATTGCGTTCTCTCTTATATCTTGTCGTCATAAGGATCGCATAATCTACGGTAGATCCAAGCTGGATCGTGCCGATAACAATCGATGCAACGAATGGCAGCTTCGTTCCTGTATAATATGGAATTCCCATATTTACAAAGATAGCAAATTCAATCACGCCAACCAGAATGATTGGAAGTGAAATAGACTTGAACAGTATTAATATGATCACAAAGATGATACCGATCGATACCACACTGACCGTCTTAAAATCTGTATCTGTAATGTCGATCAGATCTGCCGTCAGCGGTCCTTCACCGATCAGCATACCGCCTTTGTCATATTTGTGCAGAATCTTATTCAGTTCTTTAATCTGGGCATTCAGTTCATCCGATGCAACCTTATACTCAGAATTGACCAGAAGCAGCTGATACTTATCATTCTTCAGCATCTCGGTTACGGAATCCGGGATCATACTCTGCGGGATTGCCGGTCCGATCAGCGCGTCCAGGCCAAGTGCCCATTTGACACCATTCACATCATCCATCTTGTTGATCATCTTTGCCACATCTGCGGATTCAACCGAACTGTCCACGAGGATCATGTGTGTCGTGTTCATGTCATAATCTTCCTTCAGTTTTTCATTTGCAATGATACTCGGAAGATCCTTTGGAAGCGTCTCATCCAGATTGTAATAAACGGATGTATGATTATTTCCATAGATTGCCGGGAATAAAAGTACAAGGAAAATGATCACATAGATCATATACCGCTTTGTAACTTTATCCGATATCCTTCCGATGTCCGGAAGAAACGGCTTATGCATGGTCTTCGTGATCCATTTATCACAGCACAGGATCATGGATGGAAGGATTGTCACACAGGCAATCACGCCGAGGACGACACCTTTTACCATAACCACACCGATGTCCATACCAAGCGTAAATGTCATGAAGCACAATGCGATAAATCCGGCTACCGTTGTAACGGAACTTCCGATTACGGATGAAAATGTCTGGGATATCGCATGTGCCATTGCACGCTCTTTGTCTCCGTTATATCTTGCCTGCTGCTCCTCATAACTGTGCATCAGGAAAATGGAATAATCAAGTGTAACGCCAAGCTGCAGTACCGCCGCCAACGCTTTCGTAATATAGGAAATCTCTCCTAGGAAATAGTTACTTCCCAGATTATAAATGATCGCCATTCCGATACTCAGCATAAAAAGTAACGGGATAAAATACGAATCCATCGTAAGTCCTAATACGATCACCGCCAGAACAACTGCTATCAGTACATATAACGGTGTCTCTTTCTCAGCCAGGTTCTTCGTATCCGTAACAATTGCAGACATACCACTTAAGAAACACTGCTTTCCGGCCAGTTTACGGATCTCCCCGATTGCTTCCATCGTTCCGTCGGAAGAAGTACCCTCATCAAAGAAGATTGCCATCATCGTGCCCGTATCTGAATTGAATACTTCGTAGACATCTTTCGGCATCATGCTCTTCGGCATGCTGATATCTGCAAGTGAATCGTACCACAGAACCTTCTGCACATGATCTACTTTTTCGATCTTTGCTTTCAATGCCGATACATCTTTATCTTCCATTCCGTCCACGATAAACATTGAAAAAGCACCGGTTCCAAAGTCTTTTACCAGGATATCCTGACCCTGCATCGTCTCAATGTCTTCCGGTAAATATGTCAGCACATCATAATTGACTCTTGTATTCACATATCCAAGTCCCGCCGGAATCAAGAGTAAGATACTGATGATCAGTATCGGAATTCTGAACTTCACTACCTTTTTACCAAATGCAACCATATTCATAACCGCCCCTCCTTTTATGACCATTTCTTTACATCCTTTTTTATTTCTTCTTACTCTTATCAGTATTTTTGACTATTGGTCATTTTTGTACCTAATTGCAATATACATCAAAAAAGACCAACAGTCAATACAATTTTTGACTATTGGTCATTTTTTATTCTTATATTTCCAGCATTCCAAGTCTTGCCAGAACTTTCAGATCCATGTTCTTTACATTGTCTCCGAACTGGATACGGATGTGCTCACCTTCCATGTCTACAACGACGCCCTCACCGAATTTCTTATGCTTTACAACCATGCCTTCACCAAGTGCATCCGCAAGTTCCTGATAGCTTTTTCCAGGTTGCTTCTGAGATCCATGCCCGGTGCCATATCCATGATACATTCCATTTCCCTTTATGCCATATGTTCCCGCCGGACTATAATCTCCCCATTTTTTTATTCCTGCATATTCTTTTTGCTGATTCTCTCTCAGATTCCTCTTTCCCAGCAACTCACTGCAGAATTTGGACGGCTTATTCGTCGTAAATACATTCAGCTGATTCTTTGCTCTGGTCACACCTACATAGAAGAGTCTTCTTTCTTCCTCATAAGTTTCAAGTTCTTCCTTTGATGCCGTCCGCGGATTTGCCAGTACTTTTTCCGGCAATATCCCATCCATAACATCCAGAAGATAGACAGTATCATATTCCAGTCCTTTACTTGCATGCATGGTAGACAAAATAAACGGGCAATCCTTATCTGATACTTTTTCCTGAATGATCGTTCTCAGTTCTTCCAGTCGTTCCAGTAATTTTTCCGGAGATTCTACCCTGTTTCCGATCAACTTGACCGTCTCCAGCTTATTGACATTCATGCCCATTTTCTTCAGATAATCCTGATATCCCATATATGTCAGGATCTGGTTGACAGCCTCATCCCCCGGCATATTTAAGATACGTACCATCTGCCGTTTCAGATTACGGATATTATCTTCCTGATATTTCTCCAGATTGCCGTATTTTAATGCCGCATCCAGCACCTCCATATCTTTCTCCTGACTGATCTGTGCATATCTTAATGCATCTTTCTTGTTAAAGAACAATTTCAGCCGGTAATAGATCTGCATGAACAGTTCCGTATCTTTTGGATTCATTGCAAACCGGATGATATTCTGTACATCCAGAACCGTCCGGTGGGTAAAAAAGGAAAGGTCTGCATTCCGCATACGATACGGAATATTCTTTCTTTCCAGCAGATCGATCAGTGGAATCGCACACTCATTATCCCTGTACAGAACTGCTGTCTCCGTCACCGAAGCATCTGCCCTGCCCCTATGTTCCTCCGATCCGCTCATGCCAGCCATTCCGGTCGTACATTCCTGTGCAGCTTTCATCAGATACACATACTGTGCTTTCCTCGATTTTAGAGAAATTTCCCGGATATCCGCTCCGGCTTCTCTTGCCGCTCTCATATGCTTCTCATGCCGGAGTGTATTCTTCTGAATGAATTTATCTGCCGCTTCTACAATCTTTGCATTTGAGCGGAAATTTTCTTCCATCAGAAGGACTTTTGCTCCCGGATGCTTCTTTTCAAATGACAGCAATGCCTCCGGATATGCCGCCCGGAATCCATAGATACTCTGGTCTTCATCTCCAACCATAAAAAGATTGCCTGTTCCGGCTGCCAGCAGCGCAATAATCGCATGCTGGATCTTTGATGTATCCTGCGCTTCATCCACACATATATATGGATATCTATTTTGAAAATATGCAAGCACACCCGGATCTTTTCGCAGAATATTATAGGCATACAACATCTGATCGTCATAATCCATCAGCTTCTGTTCTCGCATCTGCCTACAGTATTCACGGTAGATTCCTGCAATCCGAATATCTGACTCTTCCTCTAATTTTTGAAGTTCTTCTTCGTTCAGCATCATATTTTTTATATATGTGATCAACGTTCTTACATTCTTAAGATCACTCTCCGTCGGATATCCCATGCCATGATCCTGACAGATTCTGATCAGCATCCCCGTCGTTGCCTTTTCATCCTTCACAAGTTCAAACGGTGTCTTTCCGATCCGTCTTCCGTAATACTGGATAATCATTGCGCAGATTCCGTTGATCGTCCGAAATTCCAGTCTCTTTGCCATATCCTCGCCAAAACGGACTGCAAATCTTTCGGACATATCTTTTGTCGCTGCCACCGTATATGTAACCGTAAGTATTCTCTCCGGAGGAATATTCTTACAGTAGATCATATAACCAAGACGTGTCACCAGTACCGTGGTCTTTCCTGATCCGGGCACAGCAAGAAGCAGTACCGGCCCTTTTGTGCTCTGTACTGCTTCTTTTTGCTGTTGATTTAATTTTACCGAAAATGTTATTTCAAATTCTTTCCATTCCATACTTCTTTTTATGTTAATTTGTGAATCCACTTATAGCTCCTAAACCGTAAAAATACCGGAATCCCCTTGAACAACTGATCTGACTGCACTGCAACCACGACCAGTTCCACCGGGAGTTTCCACACGAATGCCGCCAAAAATGACAGCGGC
>OLQU01001087.1_pt1 | contig 19768 bp, 15 predicted proteins | sample 1672271 | NCBI WGS metagenome assembly OLQU01 (sample SAMEA3136666, study PRJEB25190) | human gut metagenome | biome: human gut; feature: human-associated habitat; material: faeces | place: Austria | collected 2013 | reverse complement strand
CCCATAATGTATTTAGCCCCAGCCTCATGGATGATCTCTCCCATCTCCTCCGCCGGTTCCAGATTGCCGTAATAATTGGGATGCTGGATGTAGACGCAGGCGGTCTCGCCATCCAGATGCTCCCTAAGGAACTCCACATCCGTCACCCCGTCCTTCTCCGGGATCAGGGCAAGTTCCATCTCATTTCCAAAGCAGTAGGTCTTCACCGTCTCCAGCACTCCTGGCTGAACTGTAGCTGAAATCCACGCTTTCTTCCTCTTCCGCTCCCGGCACATGGCGATGGCTTCCGCCGCCGCGCTGGCTCCGTCATAGACAGAGGCGTTGGAAGCGTCCATCCCTGTCAATTCACAGATCATGGTCTGATACTCGAAGATAGACTGTAAGATCCCCTGGCTGATCTCCGCCTGGTAAGGAGTGTAAGCGGTCTGCAGGTCCTCCTTGGAGATCACGTTCTTCACCATGGAAGGGATATAGTGCCGGTAAGCCCCGGCTCCCCGGAACACGGTGGCAAAGACATGATCCTTTGCCGCCATCTCTTCCCGCCGCACCTCCAGCTCACTCTTTCCCTCCGGAAGATCCAGCATACCCTGGACTCTGACTTCCCCGGGGATATCCCGGAACAGATCCTCCATGGAGGTAAAGCCCATCGCCTCCAGCATGGCCTGCTGCTCTTCTCTGGTTCCTGGTACATAACTGCCCATGGGCAGATCACCACCTTTCTATTAGGCTCCGGTCTACTGGTTCTCTACATATGCCTGATAGGCCGCCGCGTCCAGCAGCTCCTCCGTATCTGTGATCTCCTTCACCCTGACGAACCATGCGTCATAAGGTGCCTCGTTGATGGCTTCCGGGGTGTCCAGAAGCTCCTCGTTGATCTCACTGATCACGCCGGACACCGGAGAGTACACGTCTGATACCGCCTTGACAGACTCTACGTCAGCAAATGGCTCTCCCACCGTTACCTCATCGCCTTCTTCCGGCAGATTGACAAACACCAGATCCCCAAGCTCGGACTGGGCGTAATCGGTAAGGCCGATCACCACTTCCTCTCCCTCTTCTTTTACCCACTCGTGGGATTTGGAATACTTCAACTCTTCTCTGAACTCCATGACCATATCTCCTTTCGTTTTCTTTCATTTCTTTCTATTGTACAGACTTTCCTGTGTTTTTAAAAGCCTGTTTCCTTACTTCTTTTTATAAAAAGGCAGAGGAACTATCTGAGCCTCCACCATCCGCCCCCGCACTTCCACATTTACCAGGGTTCCCTCTGTGGCGTAAGCCGCGTCCACAAGAGCCATGGCTACCGGGTAGCCAAGATAGGGGCAATGGGTCCCGGAAGTGGTTGTCCCGATCTTCTCTCCCTCAAGATAAACCGGCTGCTCCTCCCGGATGATGCCTCGTCCGGTAACTTTCAGCCCCACCCGCTTACGTCCGGGTTCCCCTGCTTCTTCCAGGGCTTTCTTTCCAATGAAATCTTCCTTGGCCATCTTCACCGCGAATCCCAGGCCTGTCTCCAGAGGCGTCACTTCCTCATCCATCTCATGACCGTAGAGAGGCATGGCCGCCTCCATCCGGAGGGTGTCCCTGGCTCCCAGCCCGCAGGGGATCAGACCTTCTTCTTTTCCCGCCTCCAGGAGGGCCTCCCACATCTCTTCGGCCCGGGCGCTGTCCAGATAAAGTTCCACCCCGTCCTCGCCGGTATAGCCGGTGCGAGAGACGATACAGGGAATCCCTGCCACTTCCCCGTCGAACACTGCATGGTAGTACTTTTTGGGAATACTCTCCTCTTTGGCAAGCTTTCCAAGGATGTCCATGGCTTTTGGCCCCTGAAGGGCCAGCTGGGCATAATCCTCAGACACATCCTGGAAAGTCACATTCCCGGACTGGTGATCCAGCATCCATTGATAATCCTTATCCTTGTTGGCTGCATTTACCACGATCAGGTAGTGGTCATCCGAGCGCTTGTAGACGATCAGATCGTCCACCGTGCCTCCCTTCTCATTGCACATGGGGCTGTATCGGGCCTGGCCATCCGTCAGGTTGACGAAGCTGTTGGTCAGAAGCCTCTGCAGATTGGCAAGGGCGTCCGGCCCCTCGCAGAGGATCTCCCCCATGTGGGACACGTCAAAAAGACCCGCCGCCTGGCGCACCGCCATATGTTCCTTGATCACCCCTGTCTGGTACTGCACCGGCAAAAGGTACCCGGCAAAAGGAACCATCTTGCCGCCGGCCTTTACATGGGCTTCATAAAGTGGTGTCTTCAATTCCATCCTGTCATCCCTCCAATTCTCTCATCCCCAGGAAACAGAAAAAGGAGATCGGGATTCCCGCAGTTCAAATGCGGGAATCCCGATCTCCCTGTCCATCTCCAGAGTCTCGGATTTATCATCCGAATTATTTTTTCTTGATTATACTAATGATAAAATTATCTGTCAATAATAGTTGACTATTTAACATGATTGACAATTTATAGACGCAAATTAAATCCCATTTCCCGCCGCGTATCCGGTGCTCCAGGCGATCTGCAGATTAAACCCTCCTGTGACTGCGTCAAGATCCAGTACCTCTCCGGCAAAATAAAGTCCCTTCACCAGCCTGGACTCCATGGTCCCGGGATCGATCTCCTTGGTATAGACCCCGCCCTTTGTGATGATCGCCTCGTTGAACCCCCGCAGGCCCGTCAGAGTCATGGGCAGGGTTTTCACCAGTTCCACAAACGCCCTTCTTTCCTCCCGGGAGATCTCATGCACCTTCTTCTCCGGATTTATACCGCTTAAGTCCACCATCACCGGGATCAGCTTGGAGGGGAAAAGTTTCCCAAGAGAATTCTTAAACTGCCGGTTCTTATTCTCCTCAAAATCCCGCAGGATCCGGTGATCCAGCTGTTCCTGGCTTAAAGCCGGCTTCAAGTCGATCACCAGCTTAAGTGGATGACTGATAAGTTTATCTCCCACATAGCTGCTGGCGGTGAGCATCAGAGGGCCGCTGACCCCGTAGTGGGTGAAAAGCATTTCCCCGAACTCCTCATAGAGTTTCTTCTTCCCGTCATAGATCGCCGCCGACACATTCCTCAGGCTTAAGCCCTGAAGTTCCCTGGTCCACCCTTCGCCGGTCTCCATAGGCACCAGGGAAGGCCGGCATTCTTTCACCGTGTGTCCCAGTTCTCTGGCAAAACGGTAGCCGTCCCCGGTGGAACCGGTGGTCCGGTAAGAAATCCCGCCGGTGGCCACGATACAGGCGTCGCCCTCCACCTTTTTCCCGTCTGCAAGCACGATTTCCTGAAATCTTCCATCCTTTTCCCGAATCTCCCGAACTTCCCGGTTCAGGAACACCCGGACTCCCAGCCGCTTCAGCTCCTGCTCCAGCACCCGGATCACATCGGAGGAGTGATCCGATCTTGGGAAGACCCGCTCTCCCCGTTCCACCTTGGTGGGAAGACCCAGCTCTTCAAAAAAGGCGATGGTGTCCTGGTTGGTAAACCCGTAGAAGCTGCTGTAGAGGAACCGGGAATTGGTGACCACGGATTCAAAAAGCACCTCCATATCGCAGGCGTTGGTCAGGTTGCAGCGCCCCTTTCCTGTGATAAACAGCTTCTTTCCTAATTTCTCATTCTTTTCAAAAAGGCTGACCGAATATCCCTTCCGGCCAGCCGCGATGGCGGCGAACATGCCTGCGGCACCTCCGCCGATCACCAGTATTTTCTTCATGGTTCTTTCCCTCTCCTAAGAGTTCTTGCTTGTCTTGTCCGTCTCCTGGTCTTCATGTCCGGCAAGCTCCACCTTGTCCCCCACCATGTTCAGCTCGTCCTTGCTGTAGACCTGGTATTCATCCCAGATCTCCTCCAGGGTCTCCAGGGTGGAGATCACTTCCTTCTGCTTCTTCATACACAGCGCCACCACCAGGGCGTTTACCACGCTTAAAGGCGCCACCAGGGAGTCCACAATGGAAGCCATATCGCTGCGGGCGATCAGGTTGCAGGAAGAGTAAAGGGTCATAGGCGAATGCACGCTGTCAGTCAGAGTGATCACCTTGGCCTTCCGATTGCTGGCAAATTCCAGGGCCTTTAAGGTCCGCATGGAATACCGGGGGAAGCTGATGCCAATGATCACATCCTCTTCGCCGATGCGGATCAGCTGCTCGAAGATCTCGCTGGAACTGTTGGTGGTGACCGCCGTCACATTGGGGCCGATCAGGTTCAGATAAAAGCTCAGGAAGCTGGCCAGCGGGGCGCAGCTGCGGATTCCGATCACATAGATCCTCCTGGCCTTCAGGATGGTGTCCACCGCCATCTCAAAGGAACCATGGTCGATGGCTTCCATGGTCAGCTTGATCTTCTCGATGTCCGACTGCAGCACCGACGCCAGGATCTCTCCCTGGCTGATCCGGCCGTAGGTCACTTCCATCCGCTGGATGGAGTTCAGCTTGGTGCGCACCAGCTCTCCCAGGGCCCGCTGGAACCCGGGATAGCCGTCGTACCCCAGAGCCATGGCAAACCGGACTACCGTAGACTCGCTGACGCCTACCTCTTCCCCCATCTTGGCCGCCGTCAGGAATGCCGCCTTGTCGTAGTCCTCCCGGATGAAATCCGCCAGCTTCTTCTGGCCCTTGCTGAACTTCTGGTATCTATCCTCAATTTTCTGTAACAGTTCGTTTTTATTCCCCATAAGTATATCCTTCTCAATTCTACGCCTTTGCACAGGCTTAACATTCTATCATTATAAAGCGAACCGGGAAAATATTCAAGTTCCGGATTTCTTCTAAGATCTGTATAATCAGGGCCGGCGAAAAGAAAAAGAGCGGATGATTGCGGAGGTTAAGCGTCACCCTCGAAGCAATCGCCGCTCTTTGTCTTTCACTTACAGTTGCCCTAAGACTTCAGGAAGAACTCCTAAACCGGATAGCTCCCGCTCTCGGTATCTGCCACCGTCTGGTCTACCCTGGTCTGCTGTGCTTCCCGGTATTTGAAGAAATCTACCGCCACCTGCGGGAACAGGGCGTAGGTCAGCACGTCTTCGTCCTGCTGGCTCCACTGCTCCATCTCTTTGCGCAGGGTGTCAAGCTCATCCGGGATCAGATCCGCCGGACGGCAGGTGATGATCTCTGTATCCGGATCCAGAACCTTCTTCTTCACTTCCTCATTAAACGGCTTCACGGTAGCGCCGTATTTGCCGCTTAAGATATCTTTGGTCTCTTTGGTAGCCACCTTGTACCGCTCGCCCATCAGCACGTTGAGCACTGCCTGGGTTCCCACGATCTGGGAAGACGGAGTGACAAGAGGCGGCTCGCCCAGGTCTTTGCGGACTCTTGGCACTTCCTCCAGCACTTCGTAGTACCGGTCTTCCGCGTTCTGGTCCTTTAACTGGGACGTCAGGTTGGAGAGCATACCGCCCGGCACCTGATACAGCAGGGTCTTGATGTTGACGCCCAGGTTCTTGGGATTCAGAAGGCCGCTGTCCAGCGCCTCATCCCGGATAGGCCGGAAGTAATCGGCGATCTCTGAGAGCAGCTTCTGATCCAGGCCGGTGTCGTAGGGCGTTCCCTTGAAGGTCTCCACCATAACCTCAGTAGCCGGCTGGGAAGTTCCCAGGGCGAAGGGCGACATTGCAGTATCGATCACGTCTACCCCTGCCTCCACTGCCTTCAGATAGGTCATGGAAGCCACGCCGGACGTATAGTGGGTGTGGAGCTGGATGGGCAGGTCCACCGCGTCTTTCAGCGCTCCTACCAGTTCTGTAGCTGCGTAAGGAAGGAGAAGTCCCGCCATGTCCTTGATACAGATGGAGTTGGCTCCCATATCCTCGATCCGCTTCGCGATATCCACCCAGTAGTCCAGGGTGTAGGCGTCTCCCAGGGTATAAGAAAGGGCGACCTGCGCCTCCGCCTTCTCTTTATTTGCCGCCTTCACTGCCGTCTGCAGGTTGCGAAGGTCATTTAAGCAGTCAAAAATACGGATGATGTCAATGCCGTTGGCTACAGATTTCTGTACGAAATACTCTACCACGTCGTCGGCGTAGGGCCGGTATCCCAGGATGTTCTGCCCACGGAAGAGCATCTGCAGCTTGGTGTTCTTGAAGCCGTCCCGGAATTTCCGCAACCGGTCCCAGGGATCTTCCTTCAGGAAACGAAGGGATGCGTCAAAGGTGGCGCCGCCCCAGCACTCTACCGAATGGTATCCCACCTGGTCCATCTTCTCCACGATGGGGAGCATCTGCTCCGTCGTCATCCGGGTGGCGATCAGGGACTGATGGGCGTCCCGCAGCACCGTCTCAGTGATCTTGATTGGTTTTTTCTCTATCTCTGCCATTGTCTATTCCTCCATTATTCTAATCCATCACTCTTACATTACACCGAAGATGGCCATAAAGGTTCCCGCGGCCACCGCCGTACCGATAACGCCTGCCACATTGGGGCCCATGGCGTGCATCAGCAGGAAGTTGGTTGGATCCGCCTCCGCGCCCACCTTCTGGGACACACGGGCCGCCATGGGAACTGCAGACACGCCGGCGGACCCGATCAGCGGGTTCACCTTGCCGTGAGTTGCAACGCACATCAGCTTGCCAAGGAGCACGCCGCCTGCCGTACCAAAGGCAAAGGCCACAAGACCCAGGATCACGATCTTCACCGTGTCCACGTTCAGGAAAGCCTCCGCGCTGGTGGTGGCTCCTACCGATGTTCCCAGCAGGATGACTACAATGTACATCAGTGCGTTGGACGCTGTATCCACCAGCTGGCGCACCACGCCGGACTCCCGGAACAGGTTGCCCAGCATCAGCATACCTACCAGAGGCGCTGTGGTGGGAAGGATCACACACACTACGATGGTAACGATGATGGGGAACAGGATCCGCTCCAGTTTGGATACCGGCCGCAGCTGCTCCATCTTGATCTTCCGCTCCTTCTCTGTGGTGAGAAGCTTCATGATGGGAGGCTGGATGATGGGTACCAGGGACATATACGAATATGCCGCCACCGCGATGGGGCCCAGGATCGCCGTCTGCTCCAGCTTCCCTGCCAGGAAGATGGAGGTGGGGCCGTCCGCGCCGCCGATGATGGAGATGGCCGCAGCCGCCTTGTCCGAGAATCCCATCGCCATGGCTCCCAGATAAGCCACGAAGATACCAAGCTGGGCCGCCGCACCCATAAGGAAACTCTTAGGGTTGGCGATCAGCGGTCCAAAGTCCGTCATCGCGCCTACTCCCAGGAAAATGAGGGAGGGCAGGATGGACCACTCGTCCAGCAGATAGAAGTAATACAAAAGCCCGCCGGTGCCATTCTCCGCATCCTCGATATGCAGCATGATATCCGGGTAAATGTTGACCAGCAGCATACCGAAGGCGATTGGCACCAGAAGCAATGGCTCAAATCCATGCCGGATTGCCAGATAAAGGAAAACACATGCCACCGCGATCATGATCAGGTTCCCCCAGGTGAGGCTGAAGAACGCGGACTGATGCACGAGATTTCCCAGCGTTGTTAAAATATATTCCATGTTTAGACCTCCAGTCGTGTTCATTTCGAAGGCTTACGCCTCCGACAGGTTTCCCGTTAGTTCAGCGTGGCCAGTACTGCGCCCGCCTCGATGGCGTCGCCTACAGCCACCTCGATGCTGGCTACCGTGCCAGCCTCAGGAGCCACTACCGGGATCTCCATCTTCATGGCCTCGATGATCACGACTGCATCGCCTCTGTCTACCTTTGTGCCCACGCCGGCCTCGATCTTAAATACCTTTCCGGCCGCGCCCGCCTTCACTTCGATGGCGCCTGCCGCTGCCTTTGGAGCCGCCGGTGCCGGAGCCGCCTTTGGAGCCGCCGGTGCCGGAGCTGCCGCCCGGGGCGCCGGGGCTGCGCCTGCGCCTTTTTCTTCTACAGTTACGTCATATACATTTCCATTGACTGTAATGGTATAATTTTTCATAGTTTTGATCCTCCTCGATTGTCTATGCTTTCCATTTATTTGACGGGCGCCTGCGGATGCTGCGCACCACAAATCCATCTGTGGATGTCCCTTCCGCCGCCGCGATGGCCGCGGAGATCACTGCTACCAGTTCCAGATCGTCTGCAAGGTCTATAGTTTCCGGAACTGCCTGCACAACCTCTTCCTTCTCTGCCTGGGCCGGGGCTTCTTTGGCTTTGCGTCCCCGGAAGAACTGCTCGATCGCCGGGATGAACTTCAGAAGCCAGATGATGATGGAGATAAAGATCAGGACACAAAATACCGTTCCCATTCCCAGGACTGTATTCAATCCCGCCTTCTCCAGGATCTCTCCGGTGGAGTAGATCCCGCTCACCGTCATGCTGTCCAGATACAGGTTCTCGTCATAAATAAATTCCAGAGTGGCTGACCGCTCTTCAAATCTCGCCGGAACCGTCACCGTAAGTTCGTCCGCGGTCGCCTCAAAATTGAATTCTCCATGTTCCGCGTAGGCTCCGCATTCATCTATCCCTGACTGCCAACTGTCCATAGCGCCCAGGAAACTCTCCGGGGTAAAGGGAAGTCCCGCGCTGTACAGTTCCTGTTCCACAGCAAAATCCGTTCTGCTGTTCCACTCTTCGATCGTGTCCTCGTCCACCGAGTTACAGTACTCGATCAGGAATTCTGTAGCCTGCTGGATCGTTTCTTCATCATATTCCAATGTCTCGCTGTTGGAAGTACAACCGGCAAGGCCAAAAAACGCCGCAAGGACGACGATTAATACACTGATTCTCTTTTTCACTTCTGCCTCACCTCTCTAAACCGTTCCATGTTTTTTCGCGGGGCGCTCCTCCCGTTTGGTAAACAGCATCTCAAACGCGCCGATCACATATTTCCTGGTGTCCACCGGCTGGATAATGGTATCCACATAGCCTCTTGCCGCCGCAGAAAGGGGGCTGTCCTGAAGCGCCGCATACTCCGCCGCCTTCTCCTTCTGGGTCGCCGCGTCCCCATCGGCGTACATGATCTTCGCCGCCAGGGCAGGCTCCATCATACCGATCTGGGAGGATGGCCAGGCGTAGACCATATCCGCCCCTGTGGATTTGCTGTTCATCACCACATAGGCATTACCGAATGCCTTGCCGGTGATCACATTTACCTTGGGCACCGTGGCCTCTGCAAATGCGCCGGCCAGGCGGGCCGCCGCCGCTGCCAGGTGTTTCTCGTCATAATCGGAAGCCTTGAATCCGGACACGTTGGTCAGGGTCAGCACCGGGATGTTGAAAGCATCGCAGAAACGGACGAAATCTGCTGCCTTCTGCGCTCCATTTGCAGACAGGGAGCCGTCAAACTCCTCCGCCACATTTGCCTCCTCATCGAAGACCTTCCACCGGTTGGCTACCGCGCCCACCGTCATGCCGTTCAGGCGGATGAACCCGGTGACCATATCTCTGGCAAATGCCTTCTTTGTCTCGAAGAACACGCCGCCATCCGAGATCTGGGAAAGCGCTACCGCGCCGTCGGCGGCCGCCCCTTCCATATTCTCACACAGACGGTTCAGATCGTCGGTGCACTCCTCATAGGAAACATCCTCTTCATTATTGCAGGGAAGCATGCCGATCAGCGTCCGGATCTCTGCAAGGATCTCTTCTTCTGTCCCCACACCGTCCACAAGGCCGGTGTTCTCGCTCTGGAACACTGCGGAAGATGTGTCACATTTCTCCACCCGGTTTCCAGGGATGGCGTTGGGAGAATTGACGAAGATCTTCCCCTGCTCCTCCATGAATGTAAAGTCCGTCAGCGCCGGGATCAGAGAAAGTCCCCCGCCGCAGGCGCCAAATACGGCTGTGATCTGGGGGATCACGCCAGAAGCCATGGCCTGGGTGCGGTACAGGCTTCCAAATGCCTCCAGGGCGTCTGTCCCTTCCTGGAGCCGTAAACCCGCGCAGTCGATAAATCCGATGACAGGCGCTCCCATCTTCATGGCCATGTCATAGATGCGGGTGATCTTTTTCGCGTGCATCTCGCCTACCGCCCCGCCCAGGACGGAAGCGTCCTGGCTGTACACATAGACCAGGTTGCCGTCGATCACTCCGTAGCCTGTGATCACTCCGTCAGCCGGAGTTTTCTGTTCCTGCAGGTTGAAATCCGTGTTCCGCGCCGTCACAGCGCCGCCGATCTCAACAAAGCTGCCTGCGTCCAGCAATGCGTTGATCCGCTTGCCGGCCGCCTGTTCTGTTGCCGTGTTGCCCATACTTAACCCTCCATTTTCATGTATATTAGTTTCTTTTTTGTAACAAAATTTCCACCGATTATATTATATCCCCATTGCATGAATTCTGCAAGAAAGACTGGTAATTTATTGACAATATCACAAACAGGGACGGAGGAAAATAAAACTCCCCCGTCCCTGATGGATTATTTCTGATTCCGGAACTGCATCGGCGTCATATTGTACGCCTTTTTGAAAAGTCTGTTGAAATGTTCCACATTCTGGTATCCCACTGACAGCGCGATATTCTCCACCGTCATATTGCTGCTCTTAAGAAGGGCTCTCGCCTTCTTCATCCGGATCTTCTTCACAAACTCCCCGAAGGTCATGCCGGATTTCTCCTTAATGTACTTGGAGAGATAGGGCTTGGAGAGATAGAACTTCTTCGCCAGATCCTCCAGCGTCACGTCAATATAGTTGGCCTGGATGTAGTTCATGATCTCGATCATCCGGGGATCCTTGCAGGCATCCGACTTGCCGATCTTCTCAATCTTATTTACCGCCACCGTCAGGGCCTCAATAGAAGCCTTGATGATATCCGCGTCAATCCCCACGCCCCAGAAGGTCTTGCCCTGGCAGATGATGCCCACATAGGCCACCGCCTTGGAAGAAGATCCCTTGGACTGGGAATGCTCCTCGTAGAAGGTCAGCTCGTAGCTGATGTTAAAGTACTGCTTGATGGCGTTGCTCACCGCGTCCAGACGTCCATTTCCCATAGCGGTGATGGTGTTGGTCTCGCCATTCTGGTTGATGGTGGCCTCCGCAATGATCCCGTCCGCCTGCTTGAAATGGCATTCGTCGATGTGGAACACCGGCTTGGTGTTGATATAGTTGTCGGAGAAGATCTGGTATACCCACTCCGGCGTCAGTTCCTTGTGAGCCTTGTCGGATACGTCTTTCACCAGGTAACCTACCTCTTCTCTCATCTGCTGCGGCAGGTTGATGCCGTGGCTCTGCTTCAGGATGTAGTTTACGCCGCCCTTGCCGGACTGGCTGTTGATACGGATCACGTCGGAATCGTACCTGCGGCCCACATCCTGGGGATCGATGGGCAGGTAAGGAACCGTCCAGTTGTCGCACTTGTGCTCTTCTCTCCAGTTCATGCCCTTGGCGATGGCGTCCTGGTGAGAGCCGGAGAAGGCGGTAAATACCAGGTCTCCTGCGTAAGGCTGGCGCTCGTACACCTGCATCCGGGTAAGACGCTCGTAGGTCTCCCGGATCTTCTGCATATTGGAGAAGTCCAGCCCCGGATCCACGCCGTGGGAGTACATGTTCATTCCCATGGTCACCACATCCACGTTGCCGGTGCGCTCTCCATTTCCAAACAGGGTGCCCTCGATCCTCTGGGCCCCCGCCAGGATCCCAAGCTCCGCTGTGGCCACGCCGCAGCCCCGGTCATTGTGGGGGTGGAGACAGAGGATCACATTGTCCCTGTATTTCAGATGTTTGTTCACATATTCCAGCTGGCAGGCGAACACATGGGGCATGGCGTTCTCCACCGTGGTGGGGATGTTGATGATGGCCTTGTTGTCCGCCGTGGGCTTCCACACATCCAGCACCGCGTTGCACACGTCCACCGCATAGTCCACTTCCGTTCCCGGGAAGCTCTCCGGGCTGTACTGGAAGGTAAAGTTGCCGTCCGTCTCGGAAGCCAGCTTCAGAAGAAGCTCCGCCCCGTCCACTGCGATCTTCTTGATCTCTTCCTTGCTCTTCTTAAATACCTGCTCTCTCTGAGCCACGGAAGTGGAATTGTAGAGATGCACCACCGCGTGGGGCGCTCCCTTCACTGCCTCGAAGGTCTTCTTGATGATGTGCTCCCGGGCCTGGGTCAGAACCTGGACCGTCACGTCATCAGGGATCATGTCCTTCTCGATCAGGGTCCGCATGAATTTGTATTCAGTCTCGGAAGCCGCGGGAAATCCCACCTCGATCTCCTTGAATCCGATGTCTACCAGCATCTGGAAGAATTCCAGCTTCTCCTCCAGGCTCATGGGTTCGATCAGCGCCTGGTTCCCGTCTCGTAAGTCTACGCTGCACCAGATGGGCGGCTTGTCAATATAGTCTTTCTTCACCCAGTCATAGGTGATCTCCGGCGGCAGAAAATAGCCTCTCTCATACTTGCTGCAATTCTTCATCATTTTCAATACACTCCTCAGTAAATAATCATCAAGATTATTGTCTTTTTTTATACTCCCCTATCCTATCACAGGGGTAAAAAAAAGGGAAGTGACAATTTTAATCACTTCCCTTGATTATATTTAATATTTGGTTTCCAAAGACCGCTTCTTGGTAATGGTCACTTTTTCCTCATAGCAGCTGAACAGCTCTCCCATCTTCTTCTGATCCGGCTTAGGCGTCACAAGGCTTACCACCGGCACCACCACAAGGCCGGCCACCATGGCCACTGCCCCTGCGTTGATGGCGGATTCAATGAAGTGGAAGAACAGGTTGGACACCGTGATCCCCACTCCCGCGATAAAGCTGGCCCACACCGCCGCTTTGGTCACCCGCTTCCAGTACAGGCCGTAGAGGAAGGGGGCCAGGAAAGCGCCTGCCAGCGCGCCCCAGGAGATGCCCATCAGCTGGGCGATGAAGGTAGGCGGCTTGATGGCCAGCACCACCGACACAGTGATGAAGAATACGATCAGCACCTGCATGGTCCGCACCAGCTTCCTGTCGTCCGCGTGCTTCAACACATTTCCCTTGAGGAAATCCAGGGTCAGGGTGGAGCTGGAGGTGAGCACCAGGGAGGCCAGGGTGGACATGGAGGCAGACAGCACCAGTACCACTACAATGCCGATCAGCACGTCTGAGAGAGAGGACAGCATGTAGGGGATGATGCTGTCGAACACCACATTCCCACTCTCGTCATAGATGGCCGCGCTGTCAAAGAGCCGGGCGAATCCTCCCAGGAAATAGCAGCCCCCGGAGATCACCACCGCAAATATGGTGGAGATCACCGTTCCGGTATTGATGGATTTCTCGTCCCGGATGGCGTAGAACTTGCCAATCATCTGAGGCAGGCCCCAGGTTCCCAGGGACGTAAGGATCACCACTCCCAAAAGGTTCAGAGGGTCCGGGCCGAAGAAAGAAGTAAAGGCTCCCGGCTGTCCCAGAGTGATCTCCACATCACTGGGGATCTGAGCCATCTTCCCGATAGCCTCCAGGAATCCTCCCTGGCCGGACAGCACCGCCCATACCACCGCAACGATGCCCCCCAGCATGATGATCCCCTGGATGAAATCGTTGATAGCCGTGGCCATGTAACCGCCCAGGATCACGTAGATCCCGGTGAACACCGCCATGGCGATCACGCACCAGGCGTAAGGCACGTGGAAAGCCATCTCAAAAAGCCGGGACAGGCCGTTGTAGATAGAAGCCGTGTATGGCACCAGGAAGATAAATACAATGGCAGAAGCCGCCAGCTTCAGCGCTCTGCTGTCGTACCGCTCCCCGAAGAAATCCGGCATGGTCTTGGACCTCAAGTGCTGGGTCATAACCTTGGTGCGGCGGCCTAAGACCACCCAGGCCAGAAGACTTCCGATCACCGGCCCATGTGGCCGCAATGCCGTACTTCCAGCCAAACTGCCCTGCGTATCCCACGAATACCACCGCAGAGAAATAGGACGTCCCGTAGGCAAACGCCGTCAGCCAGGGGCCTACCGAGCGGCCTCCCAGCACGAATCCGTCCACACTCCTGGCATGGCGCCTGGCATAGAGCCCCACCGCCACCATCACCGCAAAAAATAAGATCAGCATCGTCAGTTTAATACCCATGTTATTCTCTCCTCATTCCTTAAGTCGTTTCTCGCTTTAAACCGTTGCGCTTTAAAGCATTAAAGTTTTGTTCCAAAAAAATATACCACAGATGTATGGCCTGTGTCAACTGATTTTCTCCTAAAAGAGGTACGTCGGGAATTTCTTCCATTTTCTATTGCCAGATTGCTTTATGTCAGTTATAATAAAAGCCACTCAACGGGAAACTCTTTTCCCCTCATGTCATTTTCAAATGACATTCTTTTATTCCATCGGCGGTTTCCGCCTTTTGTTCCCTTTTATATGAGCTCTTAAAAGGTTGCAGCTTTCTGTTTTTATGTCTATAATGGAGGTGTAACATTTGAAATCAAACTTCATAAATACTGATGAATATCCCGAGGCAGACAGGCAGTACAAGGATCGGCTCTTCCGTTTTGTCTTTCAGAAACCGGAAGACCTTCTCTCCCTATACAATGCCATCAACGGCACAGATTACAAAGATCCCAGCGCTCTGGAGATCAACACCCTGGGAAATGTTCTGTATCTGTCCATGAAAAATGACATTTCCTTCCTCATCAGCGGTACCCTCAACCTGTACGAACATCAAAGTACCTGCAATCCTAACATGCCCATGCGGGGGCTCTTCTACTTCTCAAGGCTGTATGAGAAGTACATTGCCGACCAGGACATCAACATCTACAGTAGCGCCGCCAAGACCTTCCCCTTTCCCAGACATGTTGTCTTCTACAACGGGACAGCGGAAGAGCCAGACAGGAAAGTCCTGCGGCTCAGCGATCTATACGAGGCCGTCCCAGGGGACAGCCGCCCCTCCCTGGAGTGTGAAACGCTGACGCTGAACATCAATTACGGACACAACAGGGCTCTCATGGAAAAATGCCGGAGACTGGAGGAATATGCCATCTTCGTCCACACCGTCCGGGAAAATCTGGAAAAGCAGATGACCCTTGACCAGGCAGTCACAGAGGCAGTAGACACCTGTATCCGTAGCGGAGTTCTGAAGGATATTCTGACAGAGCAGAAATCGGAGGTGATCCAGATGGTTCTGGAGACGTTTGACCAGGAAAAATATGAAAAGGCCATGCATCAGGAAGGCTATGATGACGGGTATTCTGATGGTAAAGCAGACCTGTTTCTGGAACTGATCCGCAAGAAGCTGGTAAAGGGCATTTCCCTGGAAGAGATCGCCCGGGAACTGGAGACAGACCTGGAAACAGTACAGAAACTGACGGATCAGATATAAAAAGAGGGACGTCGGGAAATACGAAGATAAAAAGGAAGAGACAGTCCGGCAGAGGATTCAGAACTAAAAAATCCTAATTCTCTGGGATTGTCTCTTTCTGTTTTCTATTCTTTCATTTTTTCGACTCTTTCCTGGACAGTTCTGTTGAAATTCTCTACACGTCTGTCGTAGGTTCCGGACATATATTCAGAATGGAGCATGAAATCTGCCGTTGCCAGATTATTGGCTACCGGAATGTCGTAGACTACTGCAATCCGGAGAAGAGCTTTTACATCCGGGTCATGAGGCTGCGCCTCCAACGGATCCCACAGAAAAACCATGAAATCAATCTGGCCTTCCACGATCTTTGCCCCGATCTGCTGGTCGCCTCCTAAGGGGCCGCTGTTGTAACCCTTTACAGGCAGTCCGGTCTTCTCTGAAATCAGTCTGGCGGTCGTACCGGTCCCGCAGAGGAAATGGCTTTTCAGGATCTCCTTATTGCGGTCACACCAGTCCACCATTTCTTTCTTTTTTCCGTCGTGTGCTACCAATGCAATATGTTTGGCCTTTTCCATCCGAAATGTTACAAATCTGTCTTCCATTTCCATCGCTCCCTTCTCTTCTTTGATCTTCTGGCAGTTTTATTCGTGTTTTTCTACTACTTCACCCTGCTTTTTATAGATGCTGTGCGCCGGCACAAATCCACGCACACTGGACAGCGGGTAGATATTGCTCTGCTTTCCGACTACGCTTCCCGGGTTTAATACAGTGCCGCAGCCCACTTCTACTTCATCTCCCAGCATTGCCCCGAACTTCTTCATACCGGTCTCAATTCCTCCTTCAGGAGTCTTTACCACCACAAGCTTCTTATCAGATTTCACATTAGAGGTAATGGACCCCGCCCCCATATGCGCTTTGTATCCCAGAACGGAATCCCCCACGTAATTATAATGGGGCACCTGTACTTTATTGAATAATACTACATTTTTAAGCTCCGTAGAATTTCCTACCACAGCGCCCTCTCCCACGATGGCATTGCCCCGGATAAAGGCACAGTGGCGTACCTCGGCTTCTTTTCCGATAATAGCCGGTCCATGGATATAAGCGGAAGGAAATACCTTTGCAGATTTAGCGATCCACACGTCCTCTCCCACTTTTTCATATTCATCCTCCGGAAGACGCTCCCCAAGCTCCAGGATAAAATCATGGATCTTCGGCAGAACCTCCCATGGATATACCGCTCCCTGAAACAGATCCTTCGCAATGGTCTCTTCCAATGTATACAATGCTTCAATGGTTAATGCTTTCATGATTTCTTCGCACTCCTTTTACTTATTTTTCCTTCTCGTCCCGTTTTCTTATAAAATGCTGCCGCCTTGTCATAACAGGCACGAAGCTGCCCTTCATTATGAAGGCCTTTTACACCTTCTGTCCGGCTTATGATAAACTGATCCAGCTTCTTCATATATTCCTCTGAAGTGATCTCTCCATCCGCCACATAAGTAAGGCCCTTCTCCCAGCTGGCCGTCAGCTCCGGATTTAACAAAGACCGTATAGAATGATCCACCACATCATAGATCATTTCCCCCTGCAAAGTAGGTGTTACAATCTGTGTTTTCTTATTTAATGCCAGATACTTATTATGAAACAGCTTTTTCAGGATCTCTCCCCTGGTAGCACTGGTTCCGATCCCGCTTCCCTTAATCTGGGAGCGGAGCTCCTCATCTTCGATGAGCTGCCCGGCATTCTCCATGGCAAGGATCAGGGATCCGGAGCTGTAACGCTTCGGCGGGGAGGTTTTCCCTTCTCTAATGTCCAGTGACTGTACCGCAAGGGTGCTGCCCTTCCTTAATGATTGTATCGCGGCCCAAAATGTATCGTCAACACTTTTTTCATTTTCCTCTGAGGAATCATTCTTTGCCGGTGTTCCCGACACCTTCAGATATCCTTCCTCCGTCAGCACCTTAAAGCTGGAAAAAAAGGACTCCTCTCCGATCTTTACGGTAAGCGCCACCTTCTGATAAACAGCCGGCGGATAGAAAATGGCAAGGAACCGATGCACGATCACGTCATACACCTGAGCGGAGAGCCCCGGAAGGCTCTTTAGTGATCCCATTCCCTGTCCGGTCGGAACGATGGCATAGTGATCCGTGATCTGCTTGTCATTCACATACCGGGTCTTTTCCAGCCCCTTATAGGATCCCATGGCCAGGATGTCCTGAAGGAAAGGAACCGCCGCCTCATACTTCATAAGACCGTTTAAATTCTTATGGATCTCTTTTGCCACCGCACTGGACAATACCCTGGCATCAGTCCTCGGGTAGGTGACCAGCTTTTTCTCATACAGCTCCTGTACGATCCTTAAGGTTTCATCCGGACTGATCTTAAACCTTCTGGAGCACTCATTCTGCAGCTCTGCCAGATTAAATAGCAGCGGTGCATATTTCTTCTCCTTCTTCTTCTCAACAGACGCCACCTTCCCGATATAAGGATCTGTTTCTTTCAGATATCGGATCAGCTCTTCGGCCTTCTCCTTTTCTTTGAATCCATTATCCTTATACAGATCGAAGGACTCAAACCAGCGGGAACCCTTGACTGCCCGCCATTCTCCTTCGAAAGCGGCTCCATCCTCCCCGAAAAGCCCCGTCACCCGGTAAAAGGGTGTCTGTACAAATTCCCTGATCTGCCGTTCTCTACGCACTACCATTCCCAGCACACAGGTCATGACCCGGCCGACGGAGATCACGGAGTATCTCGTTTTCAGATAGTTTGCGATCCCGTTTCCATACTTTAAGGTAAGAAGCCTGGAAAAATTGATTCCCATCAGATAATCCTCCTTGGCTCTGAGATAAGCAGACGCCGACAGATTATCGTATTCCTTTAAGTCCTTTGCCTCCCGGATACCCCTTAAGATTTCTTCCTCTGTCTGGGAATCGATCCAGACCCTTTTTCTTACTTTTCCCTCTACTTTTGCCTCCTGCTCCACCAGCCGGTATATATACTCTCCTTCCCGTCCCGAGTCAGTACAGACATAAATAGTATCCACGTCGGGCCGGTTCAGGATTCCCGCCACGATCCGGAATTGCTTCGCCGTTCCCGGTATCACCTCATATTTAAATGTATCCGGTATAAAAGGCAGAGTCCCGAGGCTCCACCTTTTCAGATTCGGATCGTAGCTTTCCGGATAGCTCATCGTCACCAGGTGCCCCACACACCAGGTAACGATCGCGTCTTCCCCTTCCAGATATCCGTCCTGTCTTCTGGTCTTTAACTTTAATGCCTTTGCAAATTCCTGCGCCACACTGGGCTTTTCGGCAATGTAGACTGCTTTCCCCATATAAAACAAAAAACTCCTTTATCCTCGAAAAAGGGTTGCCAGGCGCTTAAAGAAGGAAGTGCCTTCTTCCGGACTTTCCTTCTTTGCCTGCAGTGCTTCCTCCATAAATGTAGCCTGGGAGTCCACCATCGTCTGGGCCGCCCTTTTCTTTCTATAGGTGCCGTCACTTTGCAGCACCCTTGCTTTTACATTATCACTGAGCATTACTCTCATATAATGGTTGATCTGATTTTTAATATCCTTATCCAGGATCGGGCATGCTACCTCCACCCGCTTTTCTGTATTCCGGGTCATCATATCCGCTGATCCGATGTATATTTTCTGCTCTGCTCCTGTCCCGAAGCAGAAAATCCTTGGATGCTCCAGGTATCTTCCCACGATACTCATGACACGGATATTCTCTGTATATCCAGGAACTCCCGGCAGGATACAGCAGATCCCCCGGACGATCAGATCAACCTTTACCCCCGCCCGGGAAGCCTGGGAGATCTTGTCAATAAAGTCCACATCCGTCAGGGAATTCATCTTCATGACGATCCTGCCGTTTTCTCCTTTTTCAATCTCCTCATCGATCAGACGGAGAACATTCTGCTTTAAGCTGGTAGGCGATACGATCAGATGCTCATAGGTGCCGCTTAAGTTTCCGATAGACATATTCTTAAAAAATTCCGCGGCATCGCGCCCGATCGCCTGGTCTGCCGTCATCAGGGACAGATCTGTATACATGCCCGCCGTTTTTTCATTATAATTGCCCGTACCGATCTGCGTGATATACTGGATATCATTCCGGTTCCGGTATGTGATCAGACATATTTTGGAATGGACCTTATAACCCTCCATTCCATAGATTACCCGGCATCCTGCCTCCTCCATCCGCTCTGACCAGTCAATATTATTCTGCTCGTCAAATCTTGCCCGAAGCTCGATCAGGACAGTGACTTCCTTTCCATTCTCAGCAGCGGCGCACAGATATTCCACCAGTCTCGCCTTCTTCGCCAGCCGGTAGATGGTGATCTTGATCGTCATTACATTCGGATCTGTAGAGGCTTCCTTGATCAATCTGAGGAACGGATTCATGCTCTCATACGGATAGAACAGCAGAATATCCTTCTTCCGGATCTGCTTCATCATACTGCTCTCCTGTACGTGGGCAGACGCCTGCGGCACAAAGGGCGGATAGATCAGCGACCTTTTCATGGAATCCGGAAGATCACCGCTTATGGAGAACACATAAGAAAGCTTCATGGGCATC
>OLQU01001080.1_pt1 | contig 19911 bp, 18 predicted proteins | sample 1672271 | NCBI WGS metagenome assembly OLQU01 (sample SAMEA3136666, study PRJEB25190) | human gut metagenome | biome: human gut; feature: human-associated habitat; material: faeces | place: Austria | collected 2013 | reverse complement strand
GAATTCAATCGAATACGGCTATAGCGTTACTCCGCAGATTTTCAATTCAAACACCGACGACGGCGTGCATCAGGTAAACCCCGACAAATCGTTCGCGAGCGTGGGATTAGGCGCATCGAGCAACGGCATCATGTCGTCGATGATGAGCACGAACATTTTCTACAAGCTGCCCGCGAACATGAGCCAGGTCGATAACCAATACGACGTCGTCGCAGGCCATTGGCCTGAAAATTACGACGAGGTCGTAGCAGTGCTCACACCGAACGGCAACGTGAGCGATTTCATGCTCTATTCCATGGGCTTGCGCGACCATAAGGAACTCGAAGAAATGGTGCGCGAGTTTGCCAACGAGGAAGAAGTGCAGGTGCCCGACAGCACGCTCGACCTCGACTACGACGACCTCATGAATGTGGAGTTCAAGCTCGTCAATGGCGCCGATTTCTATCAGTACGACAGCGATTACCAGGTTTGGAAAGACAAGAGTGGCGATGCCGACTACATGAAAAGTTTGGTCGAGCACGGCGAGACGTTAAAGGGCGCTGCAGAAGCGATCTGGCAGTACAATAAGGGCATCGTGGATGCAGTAGCGGATCTGATTCCGGCAGTAAAGCCGCAGATCGCCATGTATGAGCAGTTCGGGATCCCGGGGCTTATGGCTTTTCAGAAGACGGTGCAGTACTGCCAGGAAAAGGGACTGGTGGTGATCGGCGACATCAAGCGTGGAGACATTGGTTCTACGTCCGCAGCCTATGCGGTAGGACATCTGGGACGGGTGAAAGTAGGAAGTAAAGAGTATGTGCCCTTTGGGGAGGACTTTGTAACCGTGAATCCCTATCTTGGGTCTGACGGAGTGAATCCTTTCCTGGATGTGTGCAAAGAAGAGAAGAAGGGCGTCTTTGTCCTTGTGAAGACTTCCAATCCCTCCAGCGGCGAATTCCAGGATCAGCAGATCCAGGGCCGTCCCCTCTATGAGCTGGTGGGCGAGAAGGTGGCCGCCTGGGGAGCGGAGCTGATGGGCAAAGAGTACAGTTATGTGGGCGCAGTGGTAGGAGCCACCTATCCGGAGATGGGTAAGGTGCTGCGCAAGATCATGCCCAAAGCCTATATCCTGGTGCCCGGCTACGGAGCCCAGGGAGGAAAGGGCAAAGACCTGGTACATTTCTTCAATGAAGACGGCCTGGGAGCCATCATCAATTCCTCCAGAGGGATCATCGCCGCCTGGCAGCAGGAGAAATATGCCTCTTTTGGAGCAGAGCAGTTTGGCGAGGCTTCCAGAGAGGCGGTCCTGGATATGCGGAAAGATATCCAGGAGGCGCTGGAGAGCAGAGGATAGAGAATCACAAAAAAGGAGTGCAGCATGAGCAAATACAAGGAATATGCGGTGGTATGTTCCCAGGAGCAGATCGCCGCGGATATCTACAGCCTGTGGATCCAGACAGAAGAGATCGCCCGGGCGGCAGGCCCGGGACAATTTCTGTCGGTGTATACCGGAGACGGGACAAAACTGCTTCCCCGTCCCATCAGTATCTGTGAGATCGATAGAGAGCAGGGGCGCCTGCGTCTGGTTTACCGGGTGACGGGACCGGGTACGGGGACAGAGCAGTTCTCCCGGTTGAAACCGGGGGATCAGGTGGAGGTGATGGGGCCGCTGGGGAACGGCTTCCCCAAAGACCTTACAGGGACACTGTTCCTGGTGGGCGGGGGCATCGGGATTCCGCCTATGCTGGAACTGGCCAAAGAGCTTCCCGGAGATAAGAAGATCATCCTGGGATTCCGGGATGAGCAGTATCTGACAGAGGAACTGAACGCTTACGGAGACGTGTATGTGGCCACCGAGGATGGAAGCGCTGGGACGAAGGGAAATGTACTGGACGCCATCCGGGAGAACGGACTTCGGGGCGATGTGATCTGCGCCTGCGGGCCCACGCCTATGCTGCGGGCGTTAAAGGAGTATTCTATAGCGGAAAATATTCCCTGCTATCTTTCTCTGGAAGAGCGGATGGCCTGCGGGATCGGAGCCTGCCTTGGCTGCGTCTGCCAGTCGACGGAGGTGGACGGCCACAGCAATGTGCGCAATAAGCGTGTGTGCAAGGACGGCCCGGTATTCCTGGCAACGGAGGTAGAACTATGAGAAATACAAAGGTAACGATCGCGGGGGTGGAACTGAAGAACCCGGTGATGACCGCTTCCGGGACTTTTGGTTCCGGGGAAGAATACAGTGAGTTTGTGGACCTGAACCAGCTGGGCGCGGTGGTGACCAAAGGAGTCGCCAATGTGCCCTGGGCCGGCAATCCTACGCCCAGGATCGCGGAGACGGCCAGCGGCATGCTTAATGCCATCGGCCTGCAGAACCCCGGGGTGGATGTGTTCTGCAAGCGGGACCTTCCTTTTCTTCAGCAGTTTGACACCAGGATCATCGTCAATGTCTGCGGGCATGCGCCGGAAGAATATCTGGAAGTGGTGGAGCGGCTCTCAGAGGAGAAGATCGATCTGATGGAGATCAATATTTCCTGCCCCAATGTGAATGCCGGATTCCTGGCTTTTGGTCAGGACGCGGCCAATGTGGAGCAGCTTACCGCCCAGATCAAGCGGATCGCCAGACATCCGGTGATCATGAAACTGACGCCAAATGTGACCGATATCACGGAGATCGCCAAAGCAGCAGAGGCGGGAGGGGCGGACGCCATCTCTCTTATCAACACGCTGACAGGTATGAAGATCGATGTGAACCGGAGGACCTTCGCCCTGGCCAACCGGACCGGAGGCTTATCCGGACCGGCCATCAAACCGGTGGCTGTGCGGATGGTCTATCAGGCAGCCCATGCGGTGAAGATCCCGGTGATCGGAATGGGCGGCATAGCAACGGCAGAGGACGCCCTGGAATTTATCCTGGCAGGGGCAGCGGCAGTGTCAGTAGGAACTATGAACTTCCGGAATCCGGCGGGGACGCTGGAGATCATCCGGGGTATTGAGGCGTATATGGAGCGTTTTGGGATCCGGGATATCCGGGAACTGATCGGAGGTGTAAGAGATACTGGTTATTGATCTTTATCAGAATAAATTTCAGGAAAAGTTAAAGGAAGCGCTGATCGCAGTGCTTCCTACCATCGGAATTGTATTGTTGTTAAGCTTTACCATCGCGCCGATCCCGCCAAGCATTTTGCTTTTGTTCCTCTTTGGAGCGGCGATGCTGGTGGTCGGCATGATGTTTTTTACCCTGGGCGCGGAGCTTGCCATGTCGCCCATCGGAGAGAAGATCGGGACCAGGATCGCTCAGTCCAGGAAGCTGGGCGTGGTTCTCCTTCTGTGTTTCATTCTGGGTTTTATCATTACCATATCAGAACCGGATCTGCAGGTGCTGGCAGAGCAGGTTCCCTCGATCCCCAATGCCATTCTGATCGTGGCGGTGGCGCTGGGGGTGGGAGTCTTTCTCATGGCGGCCATGCTTCGGATGCTTTTTTCCAGAACTTTACGTTCTTTATTGATCTTGTTCTATCTGTTTGTTTTTCTCCTGGCCTTCTTCGTGCCAGATGATTTCCTTGCAGTTGCGTTTGATTCCGGCGGGGTGACCACCGGTCCTATGACGGTGCCTTTTATCATGGCGCTGGGCGTAGGTTTTGCCGCAGTACGAAGCGATAAGCATGCGGAGGACGATAGTTTCGGACTGGTGGCGCTTTGCTCCATCGGACCGATCATGGCAGTTTTGCTTTTAGGCTTTTTATACCGGCCGGAGAATACCGGATATACGCCGTCCGAACTTCCGGTGATCCGGGATTCAGTGGGGCTGTGGCAGTGTTTTGCCCACGGGATCCCTGAGTATATGGGGGAGATCGCGGTGTCTCTTCTGCCGATCGTGCTGTTCTTCGCCATTTTCCAGGTGATCTCTCTGAAGATCAGAAAGAAGCCTCTTCTGAAGATCGTGATCGGCATGGTCTATACCTATATCGGACTGGTGCTGTTTCTGACGGGAGTCAACGTTGGCTTTATGCCGGCGGGAAACTATCTGGGCGAGACCATTGCAGGGCTTCCCTACCGGTTTGTCCTGATCCCCATTGGAATGGTGATCGGTTACTTTATCGTAAAAGCGGAGCCGGCAGTGTATGTACTGAAGGAACAGGTAGAGGAGATCACTTCCGGGGCGATCTCCGGGGACGCCATGGCGCTGGCGCTGTCTCTTGGCGTGTCTGCTTCCATCGGGCTTGCCATGATCCGGGTACTTACCGGGATCTCCATCTTCTGGTTTATCCTTCCGGGATATATCCTGGCGCTGGGGCTGTCCTTCTTTGTGCCGAAGATCTTTACCGCCATAGCCTTTGACTCCGGCGGGGTTGCCTCAGGTCCTATGACGGCTACATTTCTCCTTCCCTTTGCCATGGGGGCCTGCCAGGCGGTGGGCGGCAATATTGTGCGGGACGCCTTTGGCGTGGTGGCCATGGTGGCCATGACGCCGCTGATCACCCTTCAGGTCATGGGAGTGATCTATCAGTACCGGTTCGCCCGTGCAAAGAGCAGGGAGGCGGCTGCCGTTCCCTATCTGGATACCTGGGGAGAGGACGATATCATAGAATTGTAGGAGGAAGAGTATGAACCATATCTATATGCTGGGACTGATCACTAACCGGGGAATGCGGGAACGGTTCCTTCATTTCTTCCGGGAATATCATATCGAGGTGACGTTCGCTGCCCTGGGAAGAGGAACTGCGGGAAGCGCGCTCCTGGATTACCTGGGCATGGAGGATACAGAGAAAGCGGTTTACTTCGCAGTGATCACCCGGGATACCTGGCAGGAACTGAAGAAGGCTCTGTACGCCCGGATGCGGATTGACATTCCGGGACGGGGGATCGCCTTTCTGATCCCGCTGAGCAGCGTAGGAGGCAAGAAGGTCCTGCAGTATCTTACGGTGGGTCAGAAGATTGAGATTGAGGAGGAGAGCACATTGCAGAATACAGAATATGAATTGCTGGTGGCGATCGCCAATTCCGGATACACAGAGGTGATCATGGATGCGGCCAGAAGCGCCCATGCTCCGGGAGGCACGGTCCTCCATGCCAAGGGAACAGGAGCAGAACACGCGGAACGGTTCCTGGGGATCAGCCTTGCGGAAGAAAAAGAAATGGTATTTATCGTGGTGAAAGCCGCGCGGAAAAACGCGATCATGCGAGCCATCATGGAACAGGCCGGAACGGATTCCAAAGCCGGGACGGTTGTATTTTCCCTCCCGGTAACGGAAACGGCCGGCCTGCGCATGATGGAAGAAATGGATGAAGATTAATTCCAGAAGTCGGTCTTATCTTTCAGCTGGATATCCGCAGCCTTGAACTCCGGATCCTTGCCTTCTTTTTTCTGCTTCATATAGTCCTGCATGGCCCGGATGGCAGGTCCTCCCAGGATCAGGATCACCGGAAGGTTGATGAGAGCCATGAGACCCATCAGGACGTCGGCCATATTCCACACCAGGCCGAACTCCATGGTGGCGCCTACCAGTACCACAAGGGCGGCCACGATACGGAAGATGTTGAGAAGGACTTTGCCGGGTTTCCGGCCGCAGAGGAACTGCAGGCCCATCTCCGCATAGTAGAAGTTGCCGATCAATGTGGTGAAGGCAAACAGGCACAGCGCGATGGTGATGAAGATGGTTCCAAATCCGCCCAGAGAACTGGAGGCGGCAGCCTGTACCCAGGGCATTCCCGCCTGCTCTACAGAAGGAGCGGTGCCGGAGCAAAGCAGCATGAAAGCGGTGGCAGAACAGATCAGGATGGTGTCGATGAATACAGACAGCATCTGGACCAGTCCCTGTTTCACCGGATGAGAGACCGCCGCGCTTGCAGCCGCGTTGGGGGCGGAACCCACACCGGCCTCATTGGAGAACAGTCCCCGTTTGATACCGTTCATGATACAGGACCCTGCGAATCCGCCGAATATAGCCTGGAAATCAAAGGCGTTGCTGAAAATATCCGCAAACATGCCAGGGATCAGCTGGTAGTGGGTAACTACGATGAAAAGAGCTACCGCCAGGTAGAAGATCCCCATCAAGGGAACCAGGACACCTGTGATCCGGGAGATCTGCTTGCTGCCGCCGAAGATGGAGACTGCGAAGATCAGAGCCAGGATCACGCCCACAAGCAGGGGAGTCATCTTGGGATCAAAGAAGCTGTAAGCCCGGAAGGAGTCGGCGATGTTGAAGGAGGCCACCAGGTTGAATCCACCCATGTAGGTGCAGATCAGGGTGACTGCGAACAGAACGCCGATCCAGTGCTTCTTAAGCGCCGCCTGGATATAGTAGGCAGGGCCGCCGTAGGAGCTGCCGTCCTCTGCCCGGTGTTTGTAGATCTGGGCCAGGGTGCTCTCGATGAAAGCAGAGGCGCTTCCAAGGATGGCGGTCAGCCACATCCAGAATACAGCGCCTGCGCCGCCCAGGCAGATGGCAGTGGAGATACCGGCGATATTTCCGGTTCCCACACGGGAGGCCGTGGATACCATGAGAGCCTGGAAGGATGAAAGACCGTTCTTGTCATTGCCTGGCTGCGCGACTACCCGCAGGGACTCCACAAACATGCGGAACTGGACAAAGCGGGTCCGGATGGAGAAATAAATGCCGGCGCCCAGCAGAAGAACGATCAGAATGTAGCTGTACAGAAGATTGCTGATGGTGCTGATGATTTCTGCGAACAAAACAAATTCCTCACTTTCTCTTAACTTAGATAACATAAATGCTTAACCAGTATATAGTATTTGTAAGATTTTGTCTAGGAAAATATAGGTTTGTAGGGATGATATGACAGTGATCAGACGCGCGAAAACGGAGTCAGACCCTGCAGCGAATCCGTTTTCTGTACGTTCTGATTCTGTCAGGACATCCACGAAGCTCTGCCCACTTTCTTTCCGGCCGCAGGCCGAGTAACGCTTAGCAGGCCTTTGTCGGGACAGTTGGCGATAAGGCGGGGGCCGGATGATTGCGGAGGTTAAGCGTCAGCCTCGGAGCAATCGCCGGTCCCCGCCTCTCGACAATGCGCGCGATAAACCCAAAATTTCATATCTTGTCTTCTTCCCGGAAACGGGATATACTGATATTATGTTAATCATTCGGGACAGACAGGTATTCCCAAATTCTTCCTGTCCCGTGGGAAAGGTTCACTTTCCCTTCAAGAATTCCGGCCAGTCGGCCAAAGTTTCTTTTACAGTTCAGTTACAAATGAAAACAGGAAATGCGTAAGAGTTTTGGTGATCTGTCGTTGTCTTTCTGCCAGAGCCTTGGTAAAATAAAGAAAAACCTGTCTTTTATGCGTTTCCGCCAGAGGAAAGGAGAAGCGTATGAAAGACGAAAAACAGAAAACCAATTCCATTGGGAACACATCACCTAAAGACAGCAGTGCCAAATTGATCTTTGATAACCATATCCTTTGTGCTCAGTTCCTGAGAGACTATGTGGATGTAGAATTACTGAAGGATGTTCAGCCAGAGGATATTGAGGATATTTCGGAGAGATTCCTGTGGTTGTGGCAGGAGAGCCGGGAGTCAGACTCGGTGAAGAAGATCCATCTAAAGGGAAAGGAAGGGGCAGATACCTTATTTGTGATCACGCTCATTGAACATCAGTCCCGGGTGGATCACGATATGATTCTGCCCATTGTATTCTATGATGGTCCCATTGTCCCGTTATAGTAATGAGGAGCTGATCGGGAAGAAGGACGAGCTTTCTTTAGTCATGCTGGTGGATAAACTTCAGAGTGCGGCGGATTTTCGAACATTGAAGGAACTGCCGGAGGGGTATCTGGAAGAGATTGCCAGAGAATCTCCGGAATCAGTGCTGAAGTTGATCGGGAAGATCCTGGCGGTGCTGTTGGTGAGGCTGAATGTACCAACGGTAGAATATTTCAGGAAGGAAGAGATTAAGAATGAGAAAAGAGAATCTGTTGCAGGAGATTAAGGAACTGGAGCAGCAGATGATCGCTGACCGCAGATTTCTGCATCAGCATCCGGAATTAAGTCATCAGGAATATCAGACTACCCGGTTTGTCAAGGAGCGTCTTGCGCAGTTCGGGCTCCAGCCGGAGCCCCTTGAGACAGATACCGGGGTAAGTGTGCTGATTCGGGGCGGAAAGCCGGGGAAAACCATCTGTATTCGACATGACATGGATGCGCTCCCCATTCAGGAGGAAACAGGACTTCCCTTTCAGTCTGAGGTGGACGGGGTCAGCCACGCGTGCGGCCATGATATCCACACGGCGATCGCCCTGTACTGCGGGAGGATTCTGAATGAACGGAAAGAGGAACTGGCAGGAAATGTCCGGATCGTGTTCCAGCCTGCGGAGGAAACCGGACAGGGAGCCAGGGAAATGATGGAGGCGGGATTTAAGAAGCTGTCTCCTGCAAATGATATTGTGGTGGGACTTCATACCCACCCGGAGACGCCTGTGGGGATGATCAGTCTGCGGGAAGGCCCCATGGAAGCAGGGGCGGATTATCTGCGGATCCTGATCCGGGGAAAGGGCTGCCACGGCGCCCATCCATATCAGGGTGTAGATCCGATCCTGACGGCGGCATTCCTTATGACAGAACTGCAGTCGGTGATCACCAGGGTGAACCCGGCAGTGAAGCCGGCGATCCTGACCTTTGGAAGTATCCACGGCGGGAAGGCCTGCAATGTGATCCCGGACCAGGTAGAACTTCTGGGGACGCTGCGCGTCTTTCACCCGGAGTGCAGGGAGACCAACCTTCAGGCGATCCGCAGGATCACGGAGCAGGTGTGCGCCAGTATGGGGGCAGAGGGAATTATAGAGCTGCGCGGCGGCATGCCGCCGGTTTATAACGACCGGGAAGTGACGGAAGGGATCGTGAAAGCAGCGGGCGAGATACTGGGAGAGGAAAGTGTGAGATTCCTGGAATTTCCAAGCCCGGGCTCAGATGATTTTGCCGTTTTTCTTGAGGGGACAAAAGGGACCCAGTTTTTCCTGGGGACAGGGGGAGAGTCAGAAGAAACCAGGATCGGAGTCCACAGCGGGCGGAATGTATTTGAAGAGAAAAGCATGGCGGTTGGGACGGCGGTGCTTGTCCAATACGTGTTGGATACGCTGAAAGATTGTTGAAAAAAGAATTCTTTTGAGAAGGTGTCACAAAATCATTAAGTCAGATGATTTTGTGACACCTTCTTTTTTCGGGAAAATGTGTTTTGGGTTGTCCTGTATAAAAACAGGGACTTTTATTACAATAAACGGAAGAAAGCTTTATTTTCAAAATTACAGTAAGGAAGGACACGGATATGAAAGATGAAAAGAAAGTGAACTGGGAACAGGATGTGAAGACATTTGAGAGCTATCTGGAAGAGCGGGAAAATGCAGAGGCGACTATCAAGAAATATCTCTGGGATGTGGGAACCTTCAGGAACTATCTTAAGGGTGAGGATCAGGCCGGCATCCGGCCGGACAGCATAGAAGTCAAACTGTGGGCGGGCAAGACACTGGAAGCCACACAGACGGTAGATGAGAGCGACGGATGGACTTATCGGTTTGACGGACTGGACAAGTATGACCAGCAGGGCAGGGAGATCAAATATACGGTGACAGAGACGCCGGTAGAAGGATATACCACCACCTACGAGGGCTATGACATCATCAATTCCTATACGCCGGAGAAACCAGAGGTTCCAGAGGAGAATACACCCAGTCCCAAGACAGGAGATTCTTCCAATATCATGCTCTGGGGCGGACTCGCCCTTCTGGCCGGTTTCTCTGCGGTCCTGACAGTAGTGATCCGGCGCAGGAAAGAAAACTAACAGATGGAGATGACAGACCTTACAGGGCGCCGGTTTGGCAGACTGAAGGCGCTGTATCCCACAGAAAACCGGGACCGGCACGGGACCGTCTGCTGGATCTGCAGATGTGACTGCGGACAGGAAGTGGAAGTGTCGGCGGCCAGTCTTATGGGCGGGATCTGCAAGAGCTGCGGCTGCCTGAAGAAAGAAAACCAGGAGAAGATAAGGGAAAGACTTCACCGGGTGGACGGCACCTGTGTGGAATTCCTGGAGAAGCGAAAATACAGGAAGGATAATAAAAGCGGCTTCCGGGGTGTGTTTTGCACACCTTCCGGGAAATACAGAGTGAGTATCGGCTTCCGGGGGAAGCGGATCTATCTTGGGGTCTACAGTACCTTTGAAGAGGCTGTGGCGGCAAGAAAGAAAGGGGAAGAGGAGATCCATGGCGGCTTTCTGAGAGAGTACCGGGCATGGGAACAAAAAGCGAAGGAAGATCCCCAGTGGGCCCGGGAGCATCCATTTGGCAATACGTCCTCCGACTAAGAGAAAAGGGGCGGGAAAACATTTCAGGTTTCCCGTCCCTTTTGGCATCTGTCCTGCTGGAAATGTGAACACTTTGTAAACAGCTTGAATTGGCTTTTGGTTAGTGTTAGAATGGAGAATGAGTAAATTTAGGATAAGGAGTTTATATCTGGCATGGGTTTGATAGAAAAGATTTTTGGAACACACAGTGAGAACGAGCTGAAGCGGGTCTATCCCATCGTGGATGAGATCGAGGCCATGGAGCCGGAGATGCAGGCTCTTTCTGACAGTGAGCTCCGGGAGAAGACCAGAGAATTTAAAGAGAGGCTTTCGGAGGGCGAGACTTTGGACGATATCCTTCCGGAGGCTTTTGCTGTTGTCCGGGAGGCGGCGGCGCGGACGCTGGGTATGAAGCACTACCGGGTACAGCTGATCGGCGGTGTGATCCTGCATCAGGGACGGATCGCGGAGATGAAGACCGGTGAAGGTAAGACCCTGGTGGCCACGCTTCCGGCTTATCTGAATGCGCTGACCGGAGAGGGAGTCAACATTGTAACGGTGAATGATTATCTGGCCAAGCGTGATGCGGAGTGGATGGGACAGGTCCATGAATTCCTGGGTCTGACGGTAGGCGTGGTGCTCAACAGTATGGACAATGACGAGCGCCGGGCGGCATATAACTGTGATATCACTTATGTGACCAACAATGAGCTGGGCTTTGATTATCTGCGTGACAACATGGTGATCTACAAGGAGAACCTGGTGCAGAGAGGTCTGAAATATGCCATCATCGACGAGGTGGACTCGGTGCTGATCGATGAGGCGCGGACGCCTCTTATCATTTCCGGTCAGAGCAGCAAATCTACCAGCCTTTATGAGGCCTGCGACATCCTGGCCCGCCAGCTGCAGCGTGGAGAGGCCAGCGGGGAGTTTTCCAAGATCAATGCCATCATGGGTGAGGAGATCGAGGAGACCGGAGATTTCATCGTCAATGAGAAGGAGAAGAACATCAATCTGACGGAAGACGGTGTGAAGAAGGTGGAGAGATTCTTCCACATCGAGAACCTGGCAGATCCGGAGAATCTGGAGATCCAGCACAACATCATCCTGGCCCTGCGGGCCCACAACCTGATGTTCCGCGACAAGGACTATGTGGTGAAAGATGACGAGGTGCTGATCGTAGATGAGTTCACGGGACGTATCATGCCGGGCCGCCGGTATTCTGACGGTCTTCATCAGGCGATCGAGGCCAAGGAGCATGTGAAGGTGAAGAGAGAGAGCAGGACCCTTGCCACCATCACCTTCCAGAACCTGTTCAATAAATTCGAGAAGAAGGCCGGCATGACCGGTACCGCCCTGACAGAGGAGAAGGAGTTCCGGGAGATCTACGGGATGGACGTGATCGAGATCCCTACCAATGTGCCGGTTATCCGTAAGGATCTGGAGGATGCGGTATATAAAACGAAGAAAGAAAAGTTCAAGGCAGTCTGCGATGCCATCGAGGAAGCCCACGCCAATCACCAGCCGGTGCTGGTGGGCACCATCACCATCGAGACTTCCGAGCTCTTAAGCGGTATGCTGAAGCGCCGGGGGATCAAGCACAACGTACTGAATGCCAAGTTCCATGAGATGGAGGCGGAGATCGTTGCCCAGGCCGGCGTCCACGATGCAGTTACCATCGCCACCAACATGGCCGGACGTGGTACGGATATCAAGCTGGATGACGAGGCAAGAGCGGCCGGCGGATTAAAGATCATTGGTACTGAGCGGCATGAGTCCCGGCGGATCGACAATCAGCTGCGGGGCCGTTCCGGACGGCAGGGAGACCCGGGTGAGTCCAGATTCTATATCTCCCTGGAAGACGATCTTATGCGGCTGTTCGGATCAGAGCGTCTGATGAATATCTTCAATACGCTGGGCGTTGAGGAAGGCGAGCAGATTGAGCACAAGATGCTTTCCAGCGCCATTGAGCGGGCACAGGAGAAGATTGAGAGCAATAACTTTGGCATCCGTAAGAACCTGCTGGAATATGATCAGGTCATGAATGAGCAGCGGGAGATCATCTATGAAGAGCGCCGCCGGGTTCTGGACGGCGAGAATATGCGGGATTCCATCTTCCACATGATCAATGACTACATTGAGAATACGGTGGATATGCTGATCTCTCCGGATCAGGAGAGCGAGGACTGGGATCTGACTGAACTGAACTTAACGATCCACAAGACGATCCCCATGGCTCTGATCCGCGAAGAAGACGTCAGGAATATGAGCCAGAAGGAACTGAAACATTTCCTGAAGGAGCGGGCGGCCAAGGCGTATGAAGTTAAGGAAGCAGAAGCGCCGGAGCCGGAGCACTGGAGAGAAGTGGAGCGGGTGATCCTTCTGAGAGTCATCGACGCCAAGTGGATGGCCCATATCGACGATATGGATCAGCTTCGTCAGGGCATCGGTCTGCAGGCATACGGCCACAGAGACCCCAAGGTAGAGTACAAGATGCTGGGCTATGATATGTTTGGCGAGATGACAAGGGGCATCACAGAAGATACAGTCCGCTCCCTGTTCCACATCCGCATCGAGCAGAAAGTGGAGAGAGAGCAGGTGGCCAAGGTGACCGGGACCAACAAGGATGATTCTGCGGCGAAAGCGCCGAAGAAGCGGGCGGAGAAGAAGATCTACCCCAATGATCCCTGCCCCTGCGGAAGCGGCAAGAAGTATAAGCAGTGCTGCGGCCGCAAGAAATAGAATGTGAATGAAGAAATGAGGTGACAAGATGGTCGAATTAGATCAGTACAAAAGTCTGATGAACGCCTATGAAGAACCTCTTGCCGAAGTGAGGGATTCACTTTGACCTCTCCGGCAAGGAGAAGCGGATCCAGGAACTGGAACGCAAGATAGAAGAACCTGGCTTCTGGGACGACCCGGAGGAGTCCCAGAAGGTGATGAAGGAACTAAAGAGCCTTCAGGAGCTGGTCAAAGAGATGGAAGGACTTCTCGCCGTCCGGGAGGATATTCTGGTCCTGATCGAGATGGCATATGAAGAAAATGATGATTCCATGGTGAAGGAGATCCAAAGTGAGATCCAGGGATTTGAGACGCAGTTTGAAGAACTGCGGACCCGCACCCTGCTCTCCGGGGAGTACGACGGCTGCAACGCCATCGTGACCATCCATGCGGGGGCCGGCGGGACGGAGTCCTGCGACTGGGCCGGGATGCTGTACCGGATGTACACACGCTGGGCGGAGCGGAAAGGATTTTCCATTCAGGTACTGGATTTCCTGGATGGGGATATCACCGGAATCAAGGGCGTGACCTTCCAGGTAAACGGAGAAAACGCCTACGGGTATCTGAAGTCGGAGAAGGGAGTGCACCGGCTGGTCCGGATCTCGCCGTTTAACGCGGCGGGGAAGAGACAGACCTCATTTGCCTCCTGCGATGTGGTGCCGGACATTGAGGATGATATCGATATTGAGATCGCGGATGATGATCTGAAGATCGATACCTACCGGGCCAGCGGCGCCGGAGGGCAGCACGTCAACAAGACCTCTTCTGCTATCCGGATCACCCATCTTCCCACGGGGATCGTGGTGCAGTGCCAGAATGAGCGGTCACAGCACCACAATAAAGAGAAAGCCATGCAGATGCTGAAGGTAAAGCTGAAGCTTCTGAAAGAGCAGGAGCAGGCGGAGAAGGTCTCCGATATCCGGGGAGAGGTAAAAGAGATCGGATTCGGCAATCAGATCCGGTCATACGTGATGCAGCCTTACACTCTGGTGAAGGATCACAGGACCAATGTGGAGACCGGCAATGTAAGCGCCGTGCTGGACGGAGACATCGATTTATTTATTAACGCGTATCTAAAAGAAACAGTGAACACATAAAGGGAGGAAGTTATGGTAAATATTGCGGTAATGGGATACGGAACGGTAGGTTCCGGCGTGGTGGAAGTCATCAACACCAACGGAAAGAGGATCAATCAGAGGATCGGGGAAGAACTGAATATCAAATACGTGCTGGATCTGAGAGATTTCCCCGGAGATCCGGTGCAGGAGAAGATCATCCATGATTTTGAGACCATCGTCAATGACGATGAGATCAAGATCGTAGTGGAAGTCATGGGAGGGATCGAGCCTGCATACACATTTGTAAAGCGCTGTCTTCTGGCGGGCAAGAGCGTGGCCACATCCAACAAAGCGCTGGTTGCCAAACACGGGGCGGAACTGCTGTCCATTGCCAGAGAGAAGAATATCAATTTCCTGTTTGAGGCAAGTGTGGGCGGCGGGATCCCGATCATCCGTCCGCTGAACTCTTCTCTCACAGCGGATGAGATCGAGGAGATCACCGGGATCCTCAACGGGACTACCAATTATATGATGACGAAAATGTTCTACGAGGGCGCAGATTATGACACCGTGCTGAAGGAGGCCCAGGCCAACGGATTTGCGGAGCAGAATCCGGAAGCGGATGTGGAAGGCTACGATGCCTGCCGCAAGATCGCCATCCTGTCTTCTCTGATCTCCGGGCAGCAGGTGGATTTCGAAGACATTTACTGTGAAGGGATCACCCGGATCACAGTGGAGGATATGAAGTACGCCAAGGAGATGGGCATGACCATCAAACTCCTTGCCTCCAGCAAGCGGCAGGGGGAGAAACTGCACGCCATCGTGGCGCCCTGCCTGATCTACCCGGAACATCCGCTCTACAGCGTGGACGGCGTGTTCAACGCCATCTTTGTCCATGGTAATGTGCTGGGAGACGCCATGTTCTACGGAAGCGGCGCGGGGAAACTTCCTACAGCCAGCGCGGTGGTGGCCGACGTGGTTGAGGAAGCCAAGAACCTGAACCGGAACGTGATGACCATGTGGAAGCAGGAGAAGCTTGAGATCGAGGACAAGGCGGACGCTTCCCGGAGATTCTTCGTGCGGATGAAGGGAGAGGCGAAGGAAATGCTTCCCGGGCTGGAGAAGACATTTGGCAAGGTAGAAGTTGTGCAGGTGCCTGGGCTTGACGGAGAATTTGGCTTTACCACCTGCGTGATGACAGAGGGAGCGTATGAGGACCGGGCGAAAGGGTATCAGGATCAGATCCTTCATATGATCCGGATCGAAGACCTGGATGAAGCAGGAGAATAGATATGAAATATGTGGTTGTGCTGAGTGATGGGATGGCGGGAAGACCGCTGTCGGAACTGGATGGGAAGACTACACTGGAAGCAGCAGAGACGTCGGTGATGGATGAACTGGCGCCGGTGTCTGAGCTGGGGATGGCCTCCATGGTGCCGGAAGGGATGGCGCCGGGAAGCGACACGGCGAATCTGTCGGTGATGGGATACGATCCCAGGATCTACTACACCGGGCGTTCTCCGCTGGAAGCGCTGAGTATCGGAGTGGAGATGGAGGAGAGCGATGTCTCTTTCCGCTGCAATCTGGTGACGCTGTCGGAAGAAGATGTTCCCTACGGGGAGCGGACCATCCTGGACCATAGTTCGGACGAGATCGCAACAAAGGATGCGGCGGAGCTTCTGAAAGCACTGGAACAGGGCCTGAAGCAGGAGGGGTTCTCCTTCTATGTGGGAACCAGCTACCGGCACCTTCTGATCTGGAAGGAAGGCAGGATCCTGGATCTGACGCCGCCCCATGATGTGCTGGGCAGGAAGATTGAAGAATATCTGCCGGAGGATCCCGTCTTCCGGGAGATGATGGAGAAAAGCTATGAGATCCTGGAGCATCACCCCATCAATGAGGCGCGCAGGAGACAGGGGCTTCATCCGGCCAACTCCGCCTGGTTCTGGGGAGCAGGGAAGAAACCGTCTCTTCCTGATTTCCAGGAGCGGACCGGGAAGAGAGGGATCATGATCTCTGCGGTAGATCTTCTGAAAGGGATCGCGGTAGGAGCCGGAATGGACTGTGCCTTTGTAGAGGGAGCCAACGGCGGACTTCACACCAACTATGAGGGGAAAGCCGCTGCTGCGGCTGAGGCGCTGATCCGGCAGGGATATGATTTTGCCTACATCCATGTGGAGGCGCCGGATGAGATGGGACACCAGGGCCAGATCCGGGATAAGATCCAGGCCATTGAGAATGTGGATCAGAGAGTCTTACGACCGTTGGTGGAGAGCCTGCGGGAGGCAGGGGAAGATTTTCGCCTGCTGTTGCTGCCCGATCATCCCACGCCCATCGAGGTGCGCACCCATACCGGAGAGGCGGTTCCCTATCTCTTGTATGACAGCACCCATCCGGTGAAGGGACAGGAAGCATATTGTGAGAAGACAGGGGAAGCCACCGGCAGGAACTGGCCGGAAGGCTACCGCCTGATCAGTCATTTATTACAGGAGGAGCTATGCTGATCGTAAAAAAATTCGGCGGCACTTCAGTCGCTGATAAGGAAAGAATCTATAATGTAGCCAGGCGGTGTATGGAGGATTACAAAGCAGGCCACGATGTGGTGGTAGTCCTGTCCGCCATGGGCAAGACCACGGATGATCTGATCGAACTGGCCAGGAGTATCAATCCCAGGGCGAAACAGCGGGAGATGGATATGCTCCTGACGACCGGCGAGCAGGTGTCTGTTTCCCTGATGGCCATGGCGCTGCACGCCATGGATGTGCCGGCAGTGTCCCTGAATGCCTTCCAGGTTCGGATGCATTCCACATCCAGATATGGAAATGCCCGGTTCAAACGGGTGGACACCGAGCGGATCCAGCATGAACTGGATTCCCGCAAGATCGTGATCGTCACCGGGTTCCAGGGAGTGAACAAATACGATGATATCACAACCCTTGGCCGGGGTGGATCCGACACCACGGCAGTGGCCCTGGCGGCGGTGCTCCATGCAGATAAATGTGAGATCTATACGGATGTAGACGGGATCTATACGGCGGATCCGCGGATCGTGAAGAACGCCCGCAAGCTGGATGCCATCAGCTATGACGAGATGCTGGAGCTGGCAAGTCTTGGGGCGAAGGTTCTCCATAACCGTTCCGTGGAGATGGCGAAAAAATACAATGTGGAACTGGTAGTGCGTTCCAGTCTGAATGAGACAGAGGGAACGGTTGTCAAGGAGGTAGCAAGCGTGGAAAAACTATTGGTGACAGGTGTGGCGGCAGACGCGAACACAGCGCGGATTTCCGTGATCGGAGTAGAGGACCGGCCGGGTGTGGCATTCCGCATCTTTGATGTGCTGGCGAAGAAAGGGATCAATGTGGATATCATCCTTCAGTCTGTAGGAAGGGACGGAACGAAGGACATTTCCTTCACGGTGGCGTCCAGTGACATGGAGGCGGCGATCGCCATCCTGGAGGAGAACAAAGAACGTCTTACGATCAAAGATATCGTGTGGGACGAGCATGTGGCCAAGCTTTCTGTGGTGGGCGCCGGGATGATGAGTAATCCGGGAGTTGCAGCGAAGATGTTTGAATCTTTATATAATTCCAGGATCAATATCAACATGATCGCCACTTCTGAGATCCGGATCACCGTACTGGTGGATGAGAAGGATATCGACAAGGCGATGAACGCAGTCCATGACGGATTTGAGGTCAATGATTAAGAGAGTCTGTGATTAGAGAGAAAGCCGGCGACCAGCCGTCTGTTTTCCGGAGAGATGGAGCGGAACATCTGGATTATCTCCACTTCCTCCCGGGAGAGATAGATGGCGGCGTCGGTTTTTTTGTTCTTGGCAAGGATATAGGAGACAGGGGAAACGGACAATTCTTCCGAATGGCGGCGGGCGCCGGGAAGATTCTTCAGCACCAGGGCGTCAAGAGAGATCCGGTAACAGCGGGCGAGAAAAAGGAGAGAATCCAGATCCGGAGTCCGCTTGCCGGTTTCGTAGTTGGAATAAGCCTGCCGGGAGATGTTGAGCATTTTGCTCAGCGCCTTCTGAGTCAGTCCATGTTTCTTTCTGAGGTAACGCAGGTTGTTGGCAAGCTGTATATTGGACATGGCAGTCTCCTTCGTCGGTCATTCGATGGTAACAGTGATAGTATAGCAATTTGCCCAATAAATAGGTAACTATGCGTCAAAACGTTACAAACCAGAATAAGGCAACAAACCGTTGCCTTATTTTTTGCTCAGATTACTGTTGTGATACTGGGAAGAAAAAGTTACGTCCTCGCCAAACCAGTGGGGCGGGGTGAAGGAATTGGCGGAAGCCTCGTCAGGGAATTCCACCTCTGCCAGTACAAGGGGGGCCAGGTCGCCCCGGAACAGGTCCAGTTCAATGGTGAGAGTGTCTGTAAGAGGGATCCGGTATCTTCGTTTCCGGATTACCCGGCCGTCTACCTTGGGCAGAAGATGTTGGTAAGCCTCCTCTGTAAGAGGGAGGTTGTATTCTTCACGGACCATAAGCCCGCCGGATTTATAAGTGAGTTCATACCGGTCGTCATCTCTGCGGATCCGGATCACCGGATCGGTGCACAGATATCCCTGCTCCAGTTCCCGGAAGGGGAAGGAATCAAGATCCTCCGGCAGCTTTTGGACCAGATATTTGCGTTCGATTTCCATATTCCATCATCCTTTCCTTATCTATCATAAACGTATTTACACTAAATGTAAACGGTGTTAATATTGAAATAAGTATGCAGATATAAGGCTGAGTTTCAAAAAGAATAAAAGGAAGGGAGAAAAGGGAAATGAAGCGGGTAAATGTTTTGCTGGCAGATGGTTTTGAGGAAGTAGAAGCCTTGACGGTAGTCGATCTTCTGAGACGGGCCAAGGTTTATGTAGATACGGTTTCCATCATGGAAGATTATACGGTGCACGGATCCCACGGGATCAACGTCCAGACAGAGGATCTGTTTGAGGAAGCGGATTTTGGTGAGGCGGATATGGTAGTCCTGCCGGGAGGAATGCCGGGAACCACCAACCTGAAGGCCCACAGCGGGGTCCGGAAGGTAGTGACGGATTTTGCCGCGGAGGGCAAGTATGTGGCGGCGATCTGCGCGGCGCCTACCATCCTGGCGGATCTGGGGCTTCTTAAGGGCAGGCGGGTCACCTGCTATCCGGCCATGGAGAAGGAGATCCAGGGAGCGGTGATCACCCGGGCGCCTGTGACGGTGGACGGTAATCTGATCACCAGCCGGGGCGTTGGGACCGCCATTGATTTCGCCCTGGAACTGATTCAGATCCTGGAGGGGAGAGCGAAGGCAGAAGAAATCGCGGAGTCCATCGTATACGAATAGAAAATGCTGGATATTTAGCGGGGTTTGTGTTATACTTCATTGGTGAATGTATTGAAATATGCCCGTTTTCGGCCTGGTGAAGGCGGGATAGAAACAGGAGGAGTCAGAGGAAAATGAATTTACAGGTAGAAAAATTAGAGAAAAACATGGCGAAGCTTACCATCGAAGTGTCCGCCGATGAGTTGGAGAAAGCGCTCCAGAACGCATATATGAGACAGAAAAACAAGATCAATATGCCTGGTTTCCGTAAGGGAAAAGTACCGCGCCAGATGATCGAGAAGATGTACGGACCGGAGATCTTCTATGATGATGCGGCCAACAGCCTGATCCCGAAGGCATACTCTGAGGCTTATGACGAGTGTGAGCTGGAGATCGTATCCCAGCCGGAGATCAACGTAGAGCAGATCGAGAAGGGCAAGCCCTTTATCTTCACTGCGCAGGTAGCTACCAAACCGGAAG
>OLQU01001066.1_pt1 | contig 20143 bp, 16 predicted proteins | sample 1672271 | NCBI WGS metagenome assembly OLQU01 (sample SAMEA3136666, study PRJEB25190) | human gut metagenome | biome: human gut; feature: human-associated habitat; material: faeces | place: Austria | collected 2013 | reverse complement strand
CACGGTTCAGCGCCAGCACACGATGTCCAGCCAGCTTCTTCACCGGCTCTTCAAACTCATAATACATCTCGTATACAGACTGTGCCTCCGGATCTTTTGCCGTAGAACTGATGGTTCCTTTTTTTGCAGTAAGATCACGGATGTGGATTCGATAATCTGCCTCATCGGAAATATGCTCTGCAATAATGTCCTTTGCACCAGCAATGGCATCTGCCACAGAAGCAACCTCTTTTTCCTCGGAAACAAAGGCTTCTGCTTCTTCCTCGATGGACTTGCCTGTCATCTGAAGCATAATAATATTTGCCAGCGGCTCCAGACCTTTTTCCTTGGCAATTGTTGCCCTGGTACGTCTCTTCGGACGGTACGGACGATAAAGATCCTCTACCACTACCAGTGTCTGTGCTGCCAGGATCTGTGCTTTCAGCTCTTCTGTCAGTTTTCCCTGGTCCTCAATGCTGGAAAGAACCTGATTCTTCTTGTCTTCCAGATTTCGAAGATAAGTCAGTCTCTCGTTCAGGTTACGAAGCTGCTCATCATTTAAGGTTCCAGTAGCTTCTTTTCTATATCGTGAAATAAAAGGGATAGTGTTTCCCTCGTCGATCAATTTAACAGCAGCTTCTACCTGCCATTTCTGCACCCCAAGTTCCTGGGTGATTACCTGTAAAATATCCATTTTTTCAATCTCCTCTTGTTGCTTGTATTTCTAATTTCTGTAACCGTCATTATTTTCTGTATCATATCCGTTTCCAGAATCATTGGTCCAGTTATGAAAGCCGCCGTCAGCAGTTCCATCTCCTGGCAGTCTGTAGTCCAGTTCCCCATCCAGATCCCGATAAAATGCCACCATGGACATTTCCATATAAGGCATGATCCAGAAAAGTGCAATATAGAACGTGAACACAGATAATAACAAAAGCGGGATAAAGCTGAGATTCAGCTTCACATATCTCCAGATATTTCCCTTCATCAGCCTTGCGCTCTCTTTCAGTGCCTGGATTCCTCCAAGCTCTGTGTCATCCGCCATAAGAAAATAGGTCATGGCAAATGGAAGGGAAATAAGAAAATTCAGCAAAGTGCTTACAGCCAGCAGTCCCAGAGTCATGGAAAGCCACTGGATCTGGGAATCCACAGTCAGTCCCGGATCTGTGGTAAAGCTCACATAATAGTAAGGGATTGCTGTGACCAGCTGGATCAGCGCCAGCACAAAGCCTGCAACGATCACCCTGTCTGGCTGGTTTTTGAAAAAGTAGCCAAGATCTCCCAGAGAAAACTCCTTTTCCCGGGAAATATTCAAAAGCATATACCCCAGACCAGCGGAAATGATCCCCACGATCAGTGACACCACCAGCATAAATACTTCACTGAGAACCAGATCCAGCGCGGATGTGCCAGAAAATAAATTGGTAGAAAGGATTGTTCCTAAAGTATTCAGACCATACACTGCCAGAAGCCCAAGGATCACAGTTCCAACATGTCCCTGCAATGCCTTTTTTGCCTGCAGTTTGATTTCCTTCGTACTTCTTTTTTTCATAATCATCATTCTCCTTTGCAGTGAAACAGCAGGCCGGGATTCTGATGCATCCCGGCCAGATATATTGCAGCACCATTTCGCTGTTTTCACTTTTTGCTCCATTAAGCCATGCCAGTTGTTCCCAATATAGCATTCTTCCATCTGACATCTGTAATTTTTTAATTACGCCGTTCTCTTGTTTCCCCAGAAAAACAGCGCTACCGTACCAGGACCTGTATGGCTTCCGATGGTAGTTCCGATGTTATTGATCTCAACCTTCCCATTTAATTTCGGGAAACGCTCTTCCACCAGCCTTGCCACTTCCCTGGCATCCTCTATACATGCGGACTGGGAAATATAACATTTCCCACTATAGTCAAGTCCGCCCTCAGCGTACTCTTCCATTTTGTCTACAACAGCCCGGATCACCTTTTTCTTGGTACGGATCTTAAATCTTGGGATCAGTTTTCCCTGATCATCCATATTCAGCAGCGGGCAGATATTCAGCATCGTGCCGAAAAAGCCGCTGGCCTTGGAAATACGGCCTCCTCTGATATAAAACGTAAGATCTGTGGAAAAAAACCAGTGATGCAGGTTCAGCTTGTGTTCCTCCGCCCAGGCATGAACCTCCTCAATGGGTCTGCCCTCATCCCGAAGGTCTGCAAGTTTATCCATAAAAAGCCCATATCCGGAGGATGCTCCCAGAGAATCCACCACCAGGATCTTACGCCCCGGATATTTTTCCTCCAGATCCGCTTTTGCAACGTTAGCTGAATTGATAACGCCAGAAATTCCTGAAGACAGGCAGACATGGAGCACATCTTTTCCCTCTTTCAGAAATCCTTCGAAATATTCTTCGAATTCATCTGCATTTACCTGGGAAGTCTTGGTGGATGCACCATCCTGCATGGCCTTATAAAATTGGTCAAATGGCATAGACTGTCCCAGATCATCTGCATATTCTTTTCCATTTAGTTCATAATGAAAGCAGATATAGGAAATATTTCTTTTCTCAAAATGTTCTTTCGTAAGGTCTGCTGTGGAACAGCAGCTGATCACATAGTCGCTCATATTTCCCTCCTGTTACTAATTTTGCAAAACCTCCAGATCGGGTTCTCCCTTATTCTGGAAGAATTTCATTTCTGTACGCAACACTTGCCACTGTATCCGGATCCTCATCCTTGTTAAACCAGAACTGTGCCCGGTTGTCAATCTTGGTATCTGCAGTCTTATAAATATTCAGGTAATCTCCGTCCTCATCACACGCATAGCCTTTTTCCTCTGCAGCTGCGATCAGGTCCGCCTTCTTCGCACCCAGGGTAAATCCACCGGAAAGAGTAAGGGTAAGAGCATCACTGTCGTAATTGCCTACCTCAAGCTCCCGTACAAAACAGTTCTCGATGGCAGTTGCATCCTGGGTAAAATTGTAAACACTGAAATGCACACTCTGGTTATTCTTCATCATGTCTACAAATTCCAGATCCCGGCCAGCCACATAAGCGCCATCTTCCACATCCTGAAGCTCCCAGCCATTCTCAAGGAATGCAGACACCGGAGCCGGAAGGGAATAAAGATCTCCGCAGAATTCCAACTGTGGAGCCAGCAGATCATCTCCCAGCTCAGTAGGAGCGGTATAGGAAGATACGATTTCTGGAACTTCCTCGCTTACACTTCCCTTGTCATATCCTTCTGGCTCTACGAAGTTACGCATATCTACCTGCTTCAGAGTATTGTCATCCTTATATACATAGAAATGAACTTCCTCGTAATAATCTTTCGAGTAGGAATACTTGGTATACAGGTCTCCCTCGTAAGTATCGCTTGGATCACCATAAGCAGCTTTGATATCATCAAAATTGGATTTTCCCATTACGATTCCGCCAGGCAGTTCTACAGGAGTAGCCGCCACATCAAAATCATAGCTTGCATCAATATCAATTCCTGCTACCAGACACTGGTTTAATGGCAGCTGGTTGATTCCAAGATTGATCACATCTACGGAAACGCGGTCGTCCCCTTTGTAAAAACTGATGGAACCATAGGAATTGGTTCCAACGCCCATCTCCGGGTCCTCGTTCTTGCCAAGTGTCCAGTCTGCTGCAAAATCCTGGTAATACATAGGGAACTGGTAAACCTTATCCCCGATCTTCACCTGAAAATCGTACAGGCTGTCGGACAGCTCTGTAACCGTTTCTGCACCAGCCTCAGGCTCATCAGCAGCCTCTCCTGCTGCCTCTGTAGTTTCGGCTTCCTGTGCCTCTGCATAAGCCGCGGACGGAACCGCACACAGGCACATTGCTGTAAAAAGCACTCCCAATACTTTTCTTTTCATACAGAAATTCCTCCTTAGAATTTATATTCGATCAGTCGGCAAGGCCGAAAGCATCGTGTACTGCATTCATAGCCCGGATTCCGTCTTTTTCGTTGATAAGGACGGTAATACGGATTTCAGATGTGGAGATCATATTAATGTTTACGCCTTCATTGTAAAGGCTCTCAAACATCTTGGCAGCCACGCCAGGATTGCTGAGCATACCGGAGCCAACAATGGAAAGCTTGGCGATATTGCGCTCAGAGTGAAGCTCCTTGAAGCCAAGGCGCTCCTGGCTCTCCTCCAGAGTGGCAACTGCATCATCCAGATCATCCTTATTTACTGTAAAAGAAATGTCCTTTGTTCCTGCACGTCCGATAGACTGCAGGATAACATCTACATTAATATTTTTCTTTGCAAGGGTATCAAATACCTTAAATGCAACACCAGGCACATCACGAAGTCCCAGTACTGCGATCCTCACAGCGTCTGTATCCAGCGCAACACCGCTGATCAGCATTCTTTCCACGCTAACTACCTCCTTCACTACCGTTCCTTCACTGTTATTCAGGCTGGAGCGGACCACAAGGGGCACTCCGTATTTCTTCGCCATTTCCACAGAACGGTTGTGAAGTACACCCGCTCCTGATGTTGCCAGATCCAGCATCTCATCGTATGTGATCTCTTTCAGCTTTCTGGCATTTGGAACCTTACGTGGGTCGGCTGTATAAACGCCGTCCACATCTGTATAAATCTCGCAGGCGTCTGCATGAAGCGCTGCTGCCAGTGCCACGGCAGTGGTATCAGAACCGCCTCGTCCCAGGGTGGTATAATCATCATACTTATCCACTCCCTGGAATCCGGTAACGATGACAATCCTGCGGGCATCCAGCTCACGGCGGATACGCTCTGTGTCAATTCTTTTCAATCTTGCATTCTGATGGCTGCTTGTGGTATGCATGGTCACCTGAAAAGCATTCAGGGAAACCGCCGGAACGCCCAGCTTGTGCATTACCATGGCCATCAGAGATACGGACATCTGCTCACCGATGGTAAGGAGCATATCCATCTCACGCTTCGGAGGCTTGTCGTCCATATCATGAGCCATACGGATCAGCTCATCTGTATATTTTCCCATGGCGGACAAAACCACCACCACGTCATTTCCTTTTTTATATTCCTCGATACAACGGTTGGCAACATTATACATTCTCTGTTTGTCCCCAACGGAAGTACCGCCGAATTTCTTAACTATCAGCATAGTTTTTCCTTTCACGCTGTCAGTTTTATTTTTTATCTGCGCATACAGACAGTTTCACGCAGCTGCCCATTACCTGAATAACTGCGGTTTCATGTTATCAGTCTTTCACGCGGATCATGCCCAGAACATTCTCTCCAAGCGCTTTCACACGCGCTTTGTACTCGCCCTGTGTCATAAGTCTGGTAATAAAACCAAATTCTTCCGGAAGGGAATCCGGCTCGATCACAGCCTCAACCTTACCAAAAGCCTTATCCACCTCATCCAGGGAAGTATCCTTCACACGGACAAAGAAACGGCCTTCTACAGAATCCGGCTCCATCAGGGTCATCTCTTCATTGCTCCAGTTATTCGGAATGGTGTCATGAAGATGCTTTGCAGCCTCCACAACGTCTGCTGCAACTGCACTGGCAGTAGGAAGCTTGCCAGCTCCGCTTCCATAGAACATGGCATCGCCAAGCATATTTCCATGTACAAAAATACTGTTGAACACACCTTTTACGCCATAAAGAGGATTATCCTGTCCAACAAGGAAAGGTGCTACAAGTGCGTAGAAGGAATCGTCTCCCAATTTCTTGCTTGTGCCAAGAAGCTTGATGCTTCTGCCCATTTCTCTTGCGTATTCCATATCCTCTGGTGTGATCTTTGTAATTCCTTCTGTATAAACATTTTCAAAATTCAGGAATTTTCCATATGCCAGAGAGGAAAGAATGGCAATCTTACGGCATGCGTCCTGTCCTTCCACGTCAGCGGTAGGATCAGCCTCTGCGTAGCCTTTTTCCTGAGCCTCTTTCAGAACAGTATTGAAATCAGCACCTTCTGTGATCATCTTATCCAGCATATAGTTGGTAGTTCCGTTCAGAATTCCGCTGACCTCATCGATCTCATCTGCGGTAAGAGAACCGTTGATGGCACGAATGATCGGGATTCCACCGCCGCAGCTTGCCTCGAAAAGGAAGTTGATCTTTTTCTCTTTTGCAATTTCCATAAGCTCAGGACCGTATTTGGCAACCAGAGCTTTATTTGAGGTGCACACACTCTTGCCGGCTTCAAGTGCTCTTTTTGTAAAAGTATAGGCAGCACCGGTTCCTCCCATTACTTCTACTACAATTTTAACTTCCGGATCATTTACGATCTGCTCAAAATCATGAACAAGAATCTCTTCTACCGGATCTCCCGGGAACTCACGAAGATCCAGTACATATTTGATCTTAATCTCTTCCCCGGCTCTTTTGTTAATCAATTCATGATTGGTGCGGATGACTTCTACTACACCACTTCCAACTGTGCCATATCCTAACACTGCAATATTTATCATCTGTCCGTTACTCCCTGCCTAAAATTTTTAAATAATGGATTCCTTCCATCTGTTCAATGTCATCCACCATTGCCTCTGCATCCCCTTCTCCCTGAAGGATCTGCACACTTAAGGTAAGAGTGGCAATACCACTGATGGGAATACTCTGATGTATGGTCAGAATATTGCCATGGTTTTCTGCAATAGCCCGAAGAACATTGGATAAAATTCCCGGCTCATCATCCATCTGTATAATAAAAGTGATGGTCTTTCCCTTGGCTTCCTCGTGGAAGGGAAAAATATCATCTTTATATTTATAGAAAGAGCTTCGGCTGATTCCCACAGCGTCTGCAGCTTCCTGAACCGTAGCTGCCCGCTTTGATTCCAGAAGCTTCTTCGCTGCAACTACATTCAGAAGCACTTCCGGCACAGCCCGCTCTTTTACTACAAAATATTTATTCTTATCTGTTGTCTTTGGCATCCTGCATTTCCTTCCACTTTCACTGCGCCCTGCAAATCTCTGCCATTACAGCCGCTGTATCCAGACATAATCCGGAAACTGGCATTGCCCTGTTACCGTTACTTCGTGAACAGCAGCATGCTTTTACTGCTGCTCTGCAGGTCTCTTCGCAAGTGCGATCCATTTCAGATATGCATTAATAAAGATATCAATGGCACCATCCATAACTGCATCTACATTTCCGGTTTCTTCATTGGTACGGTGATCTTTGACCATGGTATATGGCTGCATAACGTAGGAACGGATCTGGTTGCCCCAGCCGATATCCGTTACTTCGCCTCGGATTCCGGAAAGCTTGGCTTCTGCTTCCTGCTGTTTCAGAAGATATAACTTCGCTTTCAGCATCTGCATAGCCTTATCTTTATTCATATGCTGGGAACGCTCATTCTGACACTGTACCACGATTCCTGTTGGGAAATGAGTGATACGGATAGCGGATGAGGTCTTGTTGATATGCTGTCCGCCGGCACCACTGCTTCGGTAGGTATCAATACGGATGTCCTCATCATTGACCTCTACGTCCAGATCTTTCTCAATATCCGGCATTACATCGCAGGATACGAAAGAGGTCTGGCGCTTTCCAGCCGCATTGAACGGGGAAATACGTACCAGACGGTGAACACCTTTCTCAGACTTCAGAAGTCCGTATGCGTTCTCTCCGTTTACCTGGAACGTAACAGATTTGATACCAGCTTCATCGCCGTCCAGATAGTCCAGAACTTCAATTGAAAAGCCCTTGCGCTCAGCCCAGCGTGTATACATACGATACAGCATACTGCACCAGTCGCAGGCTTCTGTTCCACCAGCTCCTGCATTCAGTTTTATAATGGCATTCTCGCCGTCATACTCTCCTGAAAGAAGTGTCTTCACACGGATACTGTCAAACTGTGCCTGGAACTCATCCAGCATTTCCTGGATTTCTTCGATCATGGACGGATCATTTTCCTCATAGCTCATCTCGATCAGGGTCTCCATATCTTCTTTCTGGGTTACCAGATTCTGATAGGTTTCCATGTCGTCCTTCATGCTCTTTAATTCTTTCATTTTCTTCTGGGATACTTCTGCATTGTCCCAGAAATCAGGCGCTTCCATTTCGCGCTCTAATTCTTCAACCCGCTTTTCTTTGTTAGCCAGGTCAAAGTGAATCCCTCACTTCCACTAATGGTTCTGTGTATGTTGCAAGAATGCTCTTGAACTGGTCTAATTCAACCATAGCTTCACCTTCTTTCTAATATTTCTGTGTAACAGTCCAGTGTTTTCTGAATCGTTACATTTCTCCAACAATGCCGCCGGCCTGGAACGTGTTTGAAAAATCATTCCCGCGATCCGCACGGCACACAGACTTTCAAACTATACAATAGCATATTCCGTGGAAAATTACAATAAAAAGCGGTGTGGAAAGGAACAGCCACACGTTACCGTTTTCTTTATGAATAACAGGCATTCTCTCTGTTGCGATTTTTTCTCAAAAATGGATTTTAGAATAGGTTGAAAAATTTCTGTATTTCTTATATCATAAACTAATAGTCCGTTTGTGGGTCATGGTTCTATGATATAATGATTTTGGTTAAAGCGATTAATGAAGAGGTATCATTTTTGAAGAAAAAAGAAGCGGTATTTATTGGTGCACTATTGGTTATTTCAGTGGTGCTTTGTATTTTTGTTTATGCGGTTCCACATGGAACTCATGGGTCGATCCAGATTACGGTGGATGGGGAACTTTATGGGACTTATTCACTGGCGGAGGATCAGGTGATCCAGATTGGGGATACCAATGTGTGTGAAATTAAGGACGGCGAGGTAAAGATGACAGAGGCGGACTGCCCGGATCATCTTTGCATGAAGCAGCCGGCAGTGGGCAGTGCAGGCGGATATATTGTGTGCCTGCCAAACAGAGTAGTCATTCAGGGAGAGGGCGATTCAGATTCACAGGATTCCGAAAGTGGATTTGACGCAGTGGTGTAAGTGATGAATCAGAAAAAGACAGCGTATCTTGGGCTGTTTGCAGCCATTGCCATTATTTTCGGGTATGTGGAATCGTTGATTCCGTTTTTTGCGGGAATTCCGGGAATGAAACTAGGGCTTGCAAATCTGGCGGTGCTTTTTGTGCTGGAGAGGTATACGTGGAAAGAAGCGGCGCTGGTTTCCATTGTGAGAATTTTTATTATCGGTTTTATGTTTGGAAGCGGCTCCAGTATTATGTATAGTCTGGCGGGGGCGACCCTTAGTTTGATTGTGATGGTTTTTGTGAAAAATAAGATTGGATTCGGGCAGCTGGGTGTAAGTGTGGCTGGTGGCGTTTCCCATAACATCGGTCAGCTGCTGGTGGCGATTCCGGCAACGCATACGGTGGGACTGTTGTATTATTATGCTCCGGCGCTGATGGTGTCGGGAGTGATTACAGGACTGCTGATTGGAGTGCTGACGAAGGAAGTTCTTAAGAGAATTCCGTGAGATGTTACCACCGTACGCATTTGGGCTGAATATATTCAGCCCAAATGCTGTTAGTTGAAAAAGAGCTCCTGGCGATAGTTTTTGACTATTCTCTGGAGCTCTTTTCGTTATTCCGTAAGCTATCATTTTCTACGAATCTATCATGGACAACTTATGCTTCGTTTACTGTGTATCCGTCTTTCATTAATTCGAATTTATCCATCAATCCACTTGTCACATACACATTTTTGTCTTCATCTACGAATACGGCTTCTGCATCATATTTCTCTAAAAGAGGTTTGGCCGCGTCCATACCCAGGACGAAGCAAGCGGTGGAGAGGCCGTCGGCCAGGTAGCCCTGGTCGCAGACGATGGTGACGGAGGTGAGACCGTTCTGTACAGGATAGCCGGTCTTTGGATCCAGAATGTGGTGGTAGCGGATTCCATCTTCTATGAAGTATTTTTCGTAGTCGCCGGAGGTGGAAAGGAACTGGTTGGCGTCCAGGGTGATGGCTCCAAGATAGTCGCCTTCCGTGTCACGGGGATCGGTGAGGGCTACTTTCCAGGAGGAGCCGTCTGGCTTTTCGCCGTAGGTCATGACACTGCTGCCGCCAAGGTTCAGGATCATACCGAAGACATCTGGCTGGGTTTGCAGGTAATCCATGATCAAATCACAGCCCATGCCTTTTCCAACGGCACCAAGATCCAGGGTACAGCCATCAAGAAGGGTTACATTGTTTCCGTCCACCTGAATTTTCTCGTAGCCCACTTCGGGAAGAAGAGTGTCAATTTCGGACTGGTCCGGGACATGAGGATTCTCGCCGTCAATGTCCCACAGGCGGATAATTTTTCCAAGGGTGGGGTCAAAAACACCGTCGGAATCCTGGGACAGTTGGCGGATTTTCTCAAGGTCGGCGACAAGATCATCAGAGACTTCCATGGTCTTGCCCTCAGCATTGTTCAGCTGGGAAATCTGGGAGTTTTCCTCTGTCCAGGAAAGGAGGGTGGTTTCCATTTCGCGGAGCTTTTCACCAATCTGGGTATTGATGTCCGCGCCTGAGGTGTAAAGGGTTTCGGAAACTACCGTGTCCATTGCGAAATCTGCGTTGGTGTATTTTTCTATGTCAGATGCATAAACAACTGTAGTTGTTTTTCCCAGTACTGTAGCGGAAATGACAGTGAGAAGCAGGCTGCTGCAGAGGATTCCTGCCACACTTCTCTTTCTCAAATTCCTTCTCCCATTAAACATATCCAAGCAGGTAAGTGATTGACCTCTGGACTGCTTTTTATAATGTACCTTAATTAAATCGACTTCATTCTGAAATCTTACTTTACTTCTTTTTTTACTCATATCCTGTTCTTTCTGATTTTATTTTCTCTTATTTTCCAATAGCGTTCGCCCATCTTTTCCCAGCTCGTGTTTAAAAAAGGCTCTCATCTTTCGCCTTCGGAATCCCGATCCGGATGTTCCTCTTCGGGCAGATTCCCTGGCAGGCGTGGCAGCAGATACATTCTCCTGAGAGAGGGGTATCACCGTCAATGTCCAGATGAGCAGGACAGCGCTTTTTGCAGGCTCCGCATTTCGCTGGACAGGTGCCGCTGTCACGGTTGAACAGCGCAGAGGGCGCTATAGGCATTATAGCAAAAATTGCGCCCATTGGGCAGAGGAACTGGCAGAAAAATCTTTCCTGAGTGCACATTCCGATCATGAGCAGAATCAGCAGCACAATCCCCACCTTGTAGGCAGCACCGGGAAGTCTGCCAGCGGTGAGCATGGAAAACACATCCCAGGGGCTCATGCCCTGAAGCTTGCTGTACCAGCCGGTAAGGATAGATACAAGAAGCACCAGAAGCCAGATATATTTCACCTTCTGCAAAATGCGGATGGCTTTTTCTGAGTATCCGTGACGGCCTTTTTTATGAAAAACCTTCTGGCGGATAAACACAGTCAGCTCGTACAATGCATCCCCAAGGGAACCAAATGCGCAGGCATATCCGCAGAAATGCCGTCCGAACAGGCAGGTTACCACCAGCAGCACGGCAGTCACATCCAGAAAGGAATTCCAGCTGATTGTCTGATGTGCTGCGATTGCCTGAAAAACGGACTTCGCGCCTGCGAATGCCGTGGAAAAAAGTGCCGGAGCAAAAATGAAAAACAGAAGCTGGATGCCGGCGCGGATCAGCCGGATTTTTCTCTGTCTCTTTTTCATTGATTTTCCGCCTTTCCAAGTGCATCATTTACAGCGTTGATAATTCCAGTGGAACTGAAGGTTGCTCCGGAAATGGTGTCAACATCTGTACTCTGGGCAGCCAAAATGGTACTGATCACGCCCTGTCCCTGGGAAAGGTATGCAGAGTCTTCGCCTGGTGCACTTACCACCTGAATGTCTGTAATCGTGTCATTTTCAAGTGTAACCTGAACCTGGATGTTGCCGCCAAAGCCCTGGCCGTCTCCTGTATAGGTTCCGTTTTTATAAACAAGCTCTTCACTGTCTTCATTAGAAGAAGTGTCCTCAGCCTCTGTCTCATCTGTATTTTCCTCATCTTTTTTCGCGTCCTCGGAAGCATCCCCGGAAGATGTTTCCTCCACCTGGGCTTTCTGATTCTTCGCTTCCTCTTCTGCCTTTTTCTTCGCCTCTTCCTGCGCTTTTGCAGCCTCTTCAAGGGCACTTAATATCTCATCCTGCTGTTTTTCCAAGGCCTCCACTCTGGTTGTCAGACTGGCGATCTGCTGGTCTTTTTCGGTATCACTATCTTTTTTCTGCATGGAGTTGTAGCCAAGGACGGCACCAACGATCAGAAGCAGACATAAAACTCTCATAATAAAACTCTGGTATTTCATGGGTTATGCTCCTTTTGCCTGATTTAATGCATTTCTAAATGCCTGAATAATTCCCTGGGAGGAATATGTGCATCCAGATACTGTATCTATACTGTCTGCGGACTGCTTTCCCATAACCTGTCCAAGAATTCCCTCCCAGGCTGTATCTGCATATTCTTCATCATCATAGGAAAAATAAGTTGCTCCCACAATCTGTCCTCCGGATATTGTTACGGTAACCTGTACACTGTCTGGTCCGTCATTGCCTTCTCCAATGCCAGTGTAGGTTCCATCTGTATATGCACCAGCAGGCACAGGCGTGGGTTCTGGCGTAGCTGTCGGTTCCGGCGTCACAGAATTCTCCGGTGTATCCGTCGGTTCCGGCGCAGAAGTTGGCGCAGGCGCTTCAGTAGGCTCTGGTACAGCTGTAGGCTCCGGCGCAGTCGTTGGTTCTGGAACAGAAGTCGGCTTTGGCGTATTTGTGGGATTCGGCACCTCAGTGGGTTCCGGCGTTACAGAAGGCTGTACCTCTGTATTTTTTGCCTGCTCCAGTGCTATTTTAGACGCATCCAGAATTCCCATAGAAGAAAATGTTGCACCACTTACAGTGTCAATTCCTTCTGTACTCTGCTTTTCCAGTATTTTAGGCTGTATGGATCTCCATGCCTTATTGAAAAAGCTTCGGGTATCTGAGTTTGTATTGGTTACTTCCGTAATTTTTCCATCTTTAATCGTCAGTGTTATGTTAACCTGTCCGGAATATCCCATTGCAGACCCTGTATAGGTGCCATCTTTCAAAAGATTTACAACCGGCTGCTCATCTGACGGATTATCCGGAGTCTTGGTAGGCTGTGGAATCTCCGTTGGAATTGGTGTTACAGTTTCATCAGGTACAGTAGTCGGGGTTGAAGTTATATCTTCTTCCTTTGAGTCTGTAGTTCCTGATTGATCAGCCTTTGAAAGAGCCTGGGATAAAGCTCCGAGAATTCCATTTGAAGAAAATGTTGCCCCACTTACAGTATCAATTTCAGAAGTACTCTGTCTGGAAATCACATTGGACTTGATTGTTTTCCATGCTTTATTAAAAAATTCAGGTGTATCTGTATTTGTGTTGCTTATTTTTTTGATTTTTCCATTTTTTATTGTAACCTTTACCGTTACGGTTCCATCAAAGCCTTCTGCCTGTCCCTCATATACGCCATCTTTATAGCTGACAGAAGTATCTTTCTTCGGTTTCTTTGCAGGTTTTGGCGTTGGAGTTGGTGTGGCAGCCGGTGTGGCAGAATCACTGTTTCCTGCCTGTGAAAGGGCATTCTGTACTGCCTGGATAATTCCGTTTGAGGAATAAGTTGCACCGCTGACTGCATCCACATTCGGGGACTGGCTTGATAAAACCTTACTTACAACGCCCTGTGCAGAGGCAAAATAAGAGCCTGTTTCTCCAGAGGCACTCAATATATCAACAGCTGTGATTTTCCCACCTGATACAGTTACCTGTACGGTAATCGTTCCTCCAAAGCCAGTACCGCTGCCCTGGTAAGTTCCATCTTTATAGCCGCCTTCCGGAACTTCTGTAGTTGGTGTAGTGGTGGAGCCCTGACCTACCCCTGAAGATGCAGCCGTTTTTACTGGAAGGGTCTTTGAGCTTCCTTTTTTTATACCACTTTTTTTCTTTGAAATTTTGGAAGTTTTTTTCTTTGAAGAAGCTGATGATGTGTTTTTGCCTGTTTTCAGCAGACTCTCCTCTTCTGCCTCGTCATCTGCTGTCTCATAGGAATAGGCTGTTTTCAAAAGCGATTCCAGATCCTGGGATTTTACAACCTCTCTGGTTTCAGCAGTCACTTCTTTTCCACTGCTGCCAGCCTGAGCACCTGCTGCAGCCACAGCCGCAATAACCACTGCTGCTGGAGCAAGTTTCACCAGATTCTTTTTTTCAAAAGGATTCTTATCACTGTCTCGTTTTTTCATGCTGTCTCCTGTTAAAATATGTAGCAAAATAAGTTTCTTTTTACAAGCAAAAGCAGGGGCTGTTAAAAACGGCCCCCGTTCCTTTGCCTTGTTTTTGCACAAGTATTATTTGTTATCGTAAAAGCTTTGTAATCATTATTTTACTTTTACTTTGAATTTCTTAGATACTCCATTACTTGTAACAGTGATGGTTGCAGTACCTTTCTTCTTACCTTTTACAACACCTTTTGCAGTAACAGTCGCTACTTTCTTGTTGCTGGACTTATATGTTACTTTTCCGGATGGTGTTGCGGTTGCTTTGATTTTTACTGTTTTGCCTTTCTTGATTGTTGCAGAAGATTTTGCAAGCTTCAGAGAAGGTTTCTTAACCTGGATTACTACCTTCTTAGTGTAATTTCCAACCTTTACAGTAATGGTTGTCTTTCCCGCTTTTTTCGCTTTTACAACGCCTTTGGAGGAAACAGTCGCTACTTTCTTATTGCTGGATGTAAATTTAACTTTTCCAGTTACATCATTTTTTACAACCGTAATGGTTGTAGAGGTTTTTCCTTTGGTGTAAATTGTGGAAGCTTTTGCAGTTGCTGTAATTCCTTTGGCCGGTGCTACAGTCGGTGCCGGAGTTGCAGTTGGCTGTGTAGGTGCTACAGTTGGCTGTGCAGGGGTCGGTGTTGCGGTCGGCTGCGCCGGGGCTGGTGTTGCAGTCGGCTGTGCCGGTGTTGCGGTTGGAGCCGGAGCTTTTACAAGCATGTTAAGAGCTTCTCTTAAATGTCCGATCTGCTCTTCTACGCCATAAGTTGTCTGATTCTTAATATTTGCAAGCATTTCCTCGCACTCTTCAAGCTCATTTGCAATGCTGTCTTTTGCAGCAGCCCAGCTCTCCGGAGTATAATCAGCCTCGTTCAGGGCTTTTGCTTCTGCGATAATGTTTTCCAGTGGTGTGGAATCTGCATCACCTGCAGGTTTTGCAATATTCTCAGCTGTTGCCTGGAATTTTACAACGTAATCCTGGTATCCAAGGGCATGAACAGTAAGGATCCAGTAACCAGTTCCGTCAGTTCCTTCCGGAAGCTTGCATCTTCCAGATTCTGTAAGACCAAGCTGGATACCCATCATTTTATGCATCCAGTTATCAGCTGCAAATTTTGTTCCATAGTTTGCAAGTCTGTTTGTATAAGTGGAATCATTTCCATAATATGCCCACTCAACAGACTGCATATGTGCACCAAGATCGCCATAGTTTCCAGTCAGGTCAACTCTCAGGAACTCACCATAAGAACCATTTCCAGGTTTTACAGTTGCTGTAATTCCGTCTGCCACTTTCAGCTCTGCATCTTTGATACCAGACTCAGTTCCGTTCTGTCTTGCTCCGATTACAAAGCTTCCGTCTTCAGCTTTTGTAACTTTTTTCAAACCATTTGTATTTGCAGTTACATTTGCAACAGCTTCATAGGATTTCAGTTCTTTCTCGCCATAACCGCCGATCAGCTGTCCGCCATTTTTTACAATTGCATGGCTTTCTGCAAAAGCAGCAAGGTCAGCTCTCTTAATCTCAACCGGTACATATTTCAGTCCAGTTACGGTATATCCGGTTACATTGTTCCGGTTAAATACTTCTGATGTTCCATCGGCATAATAAACTGTTTTTCCGTCTGCGCTCCAGTGGGAAACTGTTTTTCCATTAAGAACCGCGATTGCCTGGAAGCTTCCTCTGTGAAGGCCATGGTTTGCAGTTGCTCTTGTTACAGCATCAAATGCTCCAAGGTCTGACTCACCTCTTCTGTCTTTTTCTTCAGAAGAAGCTGTGGAGCCTGCATTGTATACATCCTCGGAAGCCCAGTACTCAGCCCATGTAAGACCTGCGTATACATATACGTTTTCGTTGTAAACAAATGTTACATCTGGGTATCCGGCAGCACTTACAACTACTGTATCTCCATCGTTTACAGCTGTTTTAGAATAATCAAGAGTTCCATCCTCCTGAACAATCTTCACAGCACCTTTTCCGCTTGCAGCATACTCTTGGTCACCAATTTTTACTTTTGAAACTGTTTTGGTAAATGCAACAAACTGCTCAGCGGTAATATCTGCCGCAGCAACCAGTTTTCCTTCATACTCATCATAGGAAGCCATTACAGTATCTGTTGTTGCTGTAAAAGTAGCGCTGACAGGAGCATATTTTCCATTTGCATCGGAAATTGTCAGAGTATGTGTTCCAGGTGTAAGATTTGTAACCTTTACTCCTGTCTCTGTTGTCGCTGCTTCCACATCATCAACTGCATATTTCTTTGAATAATCAGATGGAAGTGCTTCAGATAATTCAACTTTAACCTCTGCATCTGTTACCTTGATGTTGTCAACGGTTGCACTGACACCTGTTTTTACCGGAACATAAGTATCTGGAATATCAAAATTAATTTCCCCCTTATCCGTATAGTACGTTACGCTGGAAATAGTTTTTCCCATCATGGATTTGTAGTGGTCAGAGCTTATTGGGCAACCGTGAGATTCTGTTGTAAAGCCGGTGCTCCATGCAAGTTCTTTTCCTTTCCAGATATTCTCAAGATGACGGAGTGCATAAGTGGTTCCGTCTGTTGTATTGATGATTACACCATAAATCTTATCACCATTAGATGCATTTACTACTGCCTTTACTGCTGTCTCATCCAGCTCAAGCTGATAATCTCCATATTTGGAATTAAGCTTTAATTCAGCATTCACACTAACATTCTGTTCGGACATTCCCTGAACAGCGCCAAAAGAAATATTTTCGTTCTCATCTACGCTCATTTCCTTGTAATATGCAGGAGTTTCTGCCGGAACATAATAAGTATAGCTTGGCTGTTCAATAAGAGCCGCTGCACCAGTATATGTATTAGTACTTACCTGGCCTTTCATGTTCGTAGTAATCTCTATAGTAGTGCTGTCTGTAATCTGTTTAAAATTTTCCAAATCAGAAGCTTTATTCACTTTTACCGGAAAAGTAACACCTGCAAGTTCATTTCCTTCCGCGCTTGTATGATAAGCAGCATTTCCATTCATCACACCGCCCATCTTTGTTTTTGCTTTCGTCGCGGATGTAAATGCATCTACTTTTACATCATTGTTTTTCAACTCAGATCTGTAAAAAGCTTCATAGGGAATGTTCATCAGTACGATCTGACCATCCTCCACTGTTTTCACAGCTCCCGCTTCATTGTTGGTTTCGCCCTCAGTGTCTGCTAAAAAAGCATCTTCTGTGTCTCCGGTTTCGCCGTCCTCAAATCCAGACTCCTCTTCTGCGGCTTCTCCAGATTCAAAACCATCCTCTGTGTCTGTACCAAAATCTGCTGAATCGTCAGCCTCTGATGATTCGTCATAGTCGTCTGAAATCTCATCAGAATCATATATAGTCTCATCAGAAACCTCAACAGACACTTCACCAGAAGTAAAATCTTCTGCCATTACTCCAACTGGTGAACTGGTCATCGCTACAGCTGCACTCATAATGATCGGAGCAATTTTTCTTAATAACTTTTTGTCAGCCATCCTCTTCCTCCTCATTTAACTATTATTAGTATTTTCTAACCTTTGTTTATTTTACAGAATCGCGTTAGAAATGTCTATCTTTTTTTAGTTTAGACATTGCACTTTTTTTATCAACAAGAGTGGGCTTCCGTATACCGACAAGCTGATTCTATCTCCATATTTTAATTACTTTCCTCTCTTCAGATATAATGACATCGCTTACAGACAGCACACTCATTTGCAGCAAAAAAATCCAGGCACGGAAGTCTTCTTACTTCTATACCTGGATTCTCGTACATCGAAAATTAAGTAACTGCCATATTGACTTGTCTGATTTTTCATCTGCTGCACCGCCTTCCTACGCGATGCACAAAAATTATACTGTGTATCATTTCCCTTTGGCAGCCTTTAAATTTCATTTTTATTTATCTTTTCTGCCATATCTGCATTTTGCGCCCTCTGGCGGTCACAAATACGTTTTAGAACAGCCGTTTTGCTACACAGACACGGCCGTTTGGATGCGCCATACACCATATTTTCTTTCTATGAGAAAAAGCTTTCAGCCACGCTCATCTCCGCAATATATCCGACAGTTCCTGTCATAAAAATAGTTCCGTCTTCTTTAATGTCGATCTGGATCATACCACCTGGCTGGTTTACATTGATTCTGTTTTCCATCAGACCTTTTCGGTAGGCTGCAATGGCTGCCGCACAGCTTCCTGTACCGGAAGCTTTTGTGTAACCGGAGCCACGCTCCCAGATCTCGATATCCAGATTTCCTTTATCAATCTGGCGGCAGATCTGCAGGTTCACTCTTTCCGGGAACTCATCTGCATTTTCCACATATGGCCCCAGCTCTCTTACTTTTTCCTGAGATACCTGATCCATGAAAATAATGCAGTGTGGATTTCCTACTGTGAGACAAGTTGCCTTGTATTCTTTCTTGTTAAATGTAAATGGCTCATCGATCACCTCACGCACCTCGCCAGTTACCGGAATCTCTCTGGAAAGGAAAGAGGCTTTGCCCATGTTTACGCGGAACTCTGTCGCTCTGGCATTCAGACACTCTACTTCGATTGTTCCTGATAAAGTCTCAATGGCAAATTTTTTCTCTGTAACATACTCATTATCCATAAGATATTTTGCAAAAATACAGACACCGTTTCCACTGATTGCAGCTTCACTTCCATCGGAATTAAAAATATGCATTCCCATTTTTCCATTAATGTCAACTGGTCCGTAAAGCACACCATCCGCTCCAAGTCCGAATCCCCGCTGGCAAAGAAGCGCAACTTTTTTGCCCTGCAGCTGAAGCTGGTTTTTCTTCGCATCCAGTACCAGATAATCATTTCCAAAGCCCTGATATTTTGTCATGATAATGCTGTCTCTCATTGTTTTCAATTCCTTTCTGACGAAACGCCCGTGATCTTTTTTCTCAAATCACATCTTATATCCAGTATAGCGTTTATTTTTCCCATGTACATAGAATAACTTGCGAAATATATTGCAAAAAATGCGGTATTTCATTTATAATAAAGTCATATTTCAAGCGCAGAATTGAATTATGACGCTACGCAAACATAGCTGCAAACAAAGTTTGCGGTTCCATACACACTATAGTTAAAACAGGAGCCATAACATATGAATTCTTTCAATGAACCTACTGAAAAAACCGGCTATCTGGAGCAGGATTTCCGGCTTTTTCACATCAAGGACCAGACCAAGCGGGAATTTTCCTACCATTATCATGATTTTCACAAGGTGATCATCTTTCTTTCCGGAAAGGCTGCCTATCACATTGAAGGAAAGTCCTACTACCTGAAGCCCTGGGACATTCTCCTCGTGAACCGTCACGCCATCCACAAACCGGAAATTGATTTTTCGGTTCCATACGAACGTTTTGTACTATGGATCCGCGACGACATCAAATCCACAGAACTGCTCCGCTGTTTTCAGAAGGCGATTGACCGGAGTTACAATCTGATCCGTCTGGACTCTGACACTCAGGAAAAATTAAAGCAGCTTCTCTACGAACTGGAAGCTGCCCTGAAAGACGAAAAATTTGGAAGCGAGCTTCTTGGCTCAGCTCTTTTTACCCAGTTCATGGTTTATGTAAACCGCATTTTTCTGGAAAAGCAGTACATTTACGACACTCGCTCCTACAGCAGTGATTCCCAGATAGAAGAGCTTCTCCGTTATATTAACCACAACCTTACTGAAGATCTTTCCATTGAGACCCTTGCACGGAAATACTACCTGAGCAAGTATCACATGATGCGGAAATTCAAGGAGGAAACCGGTTACACCATCCACAACTACATCATTAGCAAGCGCCTTCTTCTCGCCCGCACAAAAATTTCCGAAGGCACCCCCATCCTGAAGGCCGCCCAGTTAAGCGGCTTCTCCGACTATACCACCTTCTCCCGGGCCTATAAAAAACAATTTGGCACCGCGCCGAGCCAGACAATATAATTGCTATTTAGTTGATTAAAAGTTCTTCAATGCGGACGCATTTGGACAA
>OLQU01001063.1_pt1 | contig 20191 bp, 15 predicted proteins | sample 1672271 | NCBI WGS metagenome assembly OLQU01 (sample SAMEA3136666, study PRJEB25190) | human gut metagenome | biome: human gut; feature: human-associated habitat; material: faeces | place: Austria | collected 2013 | reverse complement strand
GGTGCATGCTGCTAACACATTCGTGTACTGGTTCTTTTTTGTCTCCGCGCGGGATTTGAAGGAGCACGGGCCGCGCCGTAGGCGAGGTAATCAAAGCCCCAGTGGGGCTTTGATTAGTGCGAGGGTCCCAACCCGTAGGAATGTCTAACAAGGTGCATGCTGCTAACACATTCGTGTACTGGTTCTTTTTTGTCTCCGCGCGGGATTTGCAACAGCGACGACCGCTGCCTGCGGCAGAGACAGGGAGGAGCTGTTGGGGCCGCGTTCTGATTTTTCAAAGCCCTGTCAAGGGGCTGCGGAAAAATCAGCAAACGCAACCCGTTGGGCGGCGGAGATCAGATGATGTTACGGGTTCCACCGGCTAGGAATGTCTAACAGGGTGCATGCTGCTAGGAGCAGCGGGATCTGCAACCCGAAAAGTTTTGACTTGTGTTCTAAATATGATATACTGGAAAAGCAAAGCCATATTTGGCTGCAGAACGGACAAAAAAAGCGAGGAAAAACAGAAACTATGCAGGAAACAAAAAAGAAAAAACGGGCGGTCGCGCTTTTTGTGATCGTTCTGATCTGCCTTTGCGGCTGGTGGGCTGTGCGGAAAGAGGGTTTCTTTCTGGATGAGATCTACTCCTACGGCCTTGCAAACAGCAGCTATGCGCCGTTTTTGAATTGGTATTATAATGGTGAGCATTCGTTTGATGGAAATCTCCCGGAAGCAGTTTTTGAACAACAGGATTTTGTGAATTATATTTCGGTTCAGAAAAATGATCGCTTCAACTATGCGTCGGTCTACTATAATCAGACGCAGGACATTCATCCGCCGCTGTTTTATTTTCTGTTGAATACAGTATGCTCGCTGTTCCCGGGCAGCTTTACAAAATGGACGGGTCTGGGGATGAATTTTGTGCTGCTGGGCGGCACGCTGGCAGCGCTGTATGCGCTGGGCATGGAGCTGTTTGCAGACTGGAAAAAAGCATTGTTCGTCTGTGCATTGTATGCGTTCAACCGTGAAATGATCTCGAATGTGACGATGGTGCGCATGTATATGCTCATGACCTTGCTGACGATCCTGTTTGCGCTGCTGGTGGCAAAGTCTCTTCGCAGGCCGTCTGTGCCCAAATATCTTCTGATCGGTGTAACCATCTATCTTGGCATGATGACCCAGTATTTCTTTGTGGTCTATGCCTTCCTGCTGTGCGCAGCATATGACCTTTACCTGATGTTCCGGCGCGAATGGAAAAATGCTGCTGCATTTTCGCTTCCGGCACTTGCGGGCGTTGGCGGAATGCTGCTCACCTTTCCGTGCTGGTATGCACAGCTGCACTCGCAGAATACGAACTCACTGGATGCTACAACGCGCAATCTTTTTGATCTGGCGCAGTACCCCAAAGGCCCGCTGGAGCTGATCGGCTGGAGCATCGTCGGCTTTGCTGTAGGCGCAGGCATTATGGCCGTGCTGACCCTGACGAAGCTGGGGCAGCGCTGGCTGCCGGGCAAGTTGCGCGGCACTACGCTGATCCCCGGGGATGTCAAGCTGATCACGGTCCCGGCGCTTGCTGCATTTCTGGTTATCGCGGTGATCTCGCCGTATAAGTCGCTGCGGTATGTGTACCATCTGCAACCGCTGGAAGCGCTGTTTTGTGGCTGCGGCCTTTTCTCCATTCTGGATACGCTGCGTGCAGGCACCAGAAAGCGCATTCTGCAGATCGTGTGCCTTGCAATGGTCGTGCTTGCATTTGTGATCGAGCCGGAGCGCATGTATAGCGGTACTTATAAGATAGACAAGGAACTGGAACAATACAGTCAGGCCGCCTGCGTGGATATTACCGGGGACCTTGGCAGTTTCACTTCCGGCGTGCAGGAGCTTCTCAAATTTCAGGAGGTCTGTGTGGTGCCGGACGATTCCAGTGAGCTGCTGGTGCAGTATAACACCGGCGAAAATGATACGCTTGTGCTGTTCATTGGAGGCCGGGGGCTGTGGCAGTTCGTGACGGCAGAACAGGTGGAGCAGATCACGGCCCAGAACATGGAAACTGCGTGGAACGTTGCCCGACAGGGCGGCTATGAGGATGTTTCGCTGCTGGCAACGCAGGAGTTTGAACAGATCTTTGTTTTGAAAAAGTGAACGCTTTGCGGCACAGCAGAAGGGAAAACTGCCTTTTTTGCGCGTGCTATATCGTTTTAAGGTAAAGTGTGCTAGAATAGTACCATCAACGATTCAGGAGGGTATCCCATGCTCAAACGACTGCGCAAAGCGCACCCGATCTTATTCTGCGTTCTGGCAGAAGTGGTCTTTCTGGCAAGCCTGTTCGTAACAGATCTTGTCTTTACCATTGCATTGGTTCTTTTTCGGACGGATTTTGCGTCCATTGATACATACCTCTACAGCACTCTGCAGGAGCTGGTGGGGGCCATGGTGGCAGTGCTGTTTCTGGTACGGACAGACCGTGCTGGGCTGCTGCGCCGCCGCGGCAGCGGCTTTTTCAATGGCCTGCTGGTGGGCATGTACCCGCTGGTGTTCATTGGCTACAATGCCTTTGGTTCGCTGGTGCTGGGCCGGCCGGAGAACGGCGTGCTGCAGCCTGCGGCACGCATCTGCACCTTCCTTGTCAGCATGGCCATGGTGGGTGTGGCCGAGGAATTCATCTTCCGCGGTGTCATTGCCCAGACCCTGCTGGAGCACTTTGGCACCAGCCGCGCCGGTGTGTGGAAGGCCTGCCTTTTGTCCGGTGTGCTGTTTGGTGCGGCGCACCTGACCAATATCCTCAGTTCGGCACCCTTCGGTGTGCTGATGCAGTGCGTGTTTGCAGCATCGCTGGGCACTCTTTTTGCGGCGATCTACTTCCGCACTGGCAATTTGTGGGTGACGGTATTCCTGCATGGTGCCATGGATATTTCGTCCATGCTCATCGGTGGGCTGTACGGCACCACTACCGTGGCCGATGCGGTGAGCGGCTACGATGCATCCATGCTGCTTTCGGTGCTGCTGTATCTGATCCCCACCGCAGTTCTGCTGCGCAAAAAGAAGCTGCCGGAGGTACAGCTGTACTGGCACCAGTACGTAAAAAAATAAAGGCAGGATGCAAAAAATATCCTTGCATTTTGCACAGGGTTCTGGTATACTGTATCTGTTACCGTGGTACGGGGTTGGGAGTATGCCCGCTTTTTGGGAATGCCGTTTCCCGCCGCTGTTCCATTGGCACATAAAATTTTATAAAGAGGTATGTAACTATGAACAAGCAGGAAGTTATGGCCAAAGTCGCTCTGACCGAGAAGGACACTGGCTCCCCCGAAGTTCAGGTCGCTCTGCTGACCGCTCACATCAACGAGCTGAATGAGCACCTGAAGAAGAACCCGAACGATCACCACAGCCGCCGTGGTCTGATGAAGATGGTTGGCCGCCGCCGCAATCTGCTGGCCTACCTCCAGAAGAAGGACATCGAGCGTTACCGTGCTCTGATCGCAACTCTGGGTCTGCGTAAGTAATTTAAACAGAGGGCAGGTACCGCAAAGGTGCCTGCCTTTTGCTTTTGTATACAAATGGCAGCGGCTGCGTATTGCAGCAGTAAATCGAACGCCTGTGCCCCGAATGCTTTTTCATGGCGCGGGCGGCTCACATCAACGGCAGAGATATTCCCCCGGTGGGGGAAATATCTCAAACAAAACCGGATGTGAACGGCACGGACGCTGGATTTATTGCTATGATGCGCGTGCCACCGCCTTTTGGATAGAAAAAATCCGAAAAAACAAGGAGGCAAAAACAATGGCAATTGAATTTGGTTCCCGCAGAGAGACCTTTGAGAACTACAAGGTCTACGAGACCATGCTGGCAGGCCGCCCGTTCAAGGTAGAAATGGGCAAAATGTGCGGTCTGTCCAACGCCAGTGCACTGATCCGCTACGGCGAGACCTGCGTTCTGTGCAACGTGGTCATGAGCCCCAAGCCCCGCGAGGGCGTGGATTTCTTCCCCCTGAACGTGGAGTATGAGGAAAAGCTCTACGCCGCAGGCCGCATCCCCGGCAGCTTTATGCGCCGTGAGGGCCGCCCCGGTGAGCGCGCCATCCTGACCAGCCGCGTGGTGGACCGCCCCATGCGCCCGCTGTTCCCCAAGGAAATGCGCAACGACGTGTGCATCACCATGACCGTCATGAGTCTGGACCCCGACTGCAGCCCTGAGATCGCCGGTATGATCGGTGCTTCTCTGGTCACTGCCGTGTCCGACATCCCGTGGAACGGCCCCATCGGCGGCGTGCAGGTGGGTCTGGTGGACGGCGAGATCGTGCTGAACCCCACGCAGGAGCAGCGCGAGGTGAGCGACCTTGCCCTGACCGTTGCCGCCACCATGGATAAGATCGTCATGATCGAGGCCGGTGCCAACGAGGTGGACGAGGACACCATGCTGAACGCCATCAAGGCCGCTCACGTGGAGATCAAAAAGACCATTGAGTTCATCAACCGCATCGTGGCCGAGCGCGGTAAGCCGAAGATCGATTTTCAGGTGGTGGGTCTGGATATGGACGTGTTCCACGCCATCCAGAACAAGTATCTGGACGACTTCAAGGCCGCTATGGACACCGACGACAAGAATGTGCGCGATGCCGCTCTGCTGCCCATCATGGACAAGATCGCCGAGGAGTACCCCGACCTGACCGCTGCAGACCTTGATCTGGTCAGCTACAAGATGCAGAAGTTCGTGGTGCGCCGCTGGCTGCTGGACGAGGGCAAGCGCGTGGACGGCCGCGGCATCAACGAGATCCGCCCGCTGGCTGCCGAAGTGGGCATCCTGCCCCGCGTGCACGGCTCCGGCATGTTCACCCGCGGCCAGACGCAGGTGCTCACCACCTGCACTCTGGGCGGCACCAAGGACAACCAGCTCATGGACGACCTGACCGACGAGCAGACCAAGCGCTATATCCATCACTACAACTTCCCGCCGTACTCTGTGGGCGAGGCCCGCGCACCGCGCAGCCCCGGCCGCCGCGAGATCGGCCATGGCGCACTGGCAGAGCGTGCTCTGGTGCCCGTGCTGCCCTCTCTGGAAGAGTTCCCCTACACCATCCGCTGCGTGTCTGAGGTGCTCTCCTCCAACGGTTCCACCTCTCAGGCATCTATCTGCGGCTCTACGCTGGCCCTGATGGATGCAGGCGTGCCCATCAAGGCACCCGTTGCCGGCATTTCCTGTGGTCTGATCACCGAGGGCGACCGCTGGATGACCATGCTGGACATTCAGGGCGTGGAGGACTTCCACGGCGATATGGACTTCAAGGTGGGCGGCACCCGCAAGGGCATCACTGCCATCCAGATGGACATCAAGATCGATGGCCTGACCTACGACATCATTGCTGAGGCTTTCGAGAAGTGCCGTAAGGGCCGCCTGTATATTCTGGACGAGATCATCAAGCCGGTGATCGCAGAGCCCCGCCACGAGCTGAGCCGCTACGCACCCAAGATGTTCAGTATGATGATCCCCACCGATAAGATCAAGGACGTGATCGGTAAGGGTGGCAAGGTCATTCAGGACATCTGCGCTACCTGCAACTGCAAGATCGACGTGCAGGAGGACGGCCATGTGTTCGTCTCTGCTGTGGATCAGGAGGACGCAAAGCGCGCCATCTTTACCATCAAGACCATTGTGGAGGACCCCGAGATCGGTGCCATCTACAAGGGCAAAGTGACCCGCCTGATGAACTTTGGTGCCTTCGTTGAGATCGCACCGGGCAAGGAAGGTCTGGTGCACATCTCCAAGCTGGACACCAAGCGTGTGGAGCGCGTGGAGGATGTGGTGGCTGTGGGCGATGCCATCGTGGTCAAGGTGACCGACATCGACCAGCAGGGCCGTATCAACCTGAGCCGCCGCGATGCCATTCTGGCGCTGGAAGCCAAGCGCGCCGAGCAGCAGGCACAGCAGCAGTAAACCCTGACTGCATAAAAGAAACCGAAAAAGAGGACCCGATGCAGATGCATCGGGTCCTCTTTGTTGTATCAGAAGAAAATTATACTGTGCGGTATTTGCGATCCAGCGCCCAGCCGAATGCAAACAGCACCACACCGCTGACAGCCAGCACCGGCACGGGCCAGTTCAGCTGACCGGTCTGCGGCAGACTGCTCATTACCGGGTTATCCGGGTGGCCCGGAGCCACGGGATTGTCCGGATTACCGGGTGCTACCGGATGATCCGGATGGCCCGGAGCCACGGGATTGTCCGGATTACCGGGAGAGACCGGGTTATCCGGATTGTCCGGCGGGGTAGGCGTATCAGGATAATCGGGCGTAGGCGGGGTAGGGGGCGTAGGCGGCGTGTCCGGCTTGGTGGGGGTGTAAGCACCCACCTTGGGGCTGGCATCCACCGCATAATTCCACTTGCCATCCTCCGCCATGGGCAGAGAGACAAGGAACGGATTGATCGGCTCATAGCCCTTGGAAGCCTCGGTCTGCACGATCAGATACAGGCCAAGCTCCAGACCACGGAAGGTCACGTTGCCGTCCGCATCAATGGTCTTTGTGGTGCCCTCGGCGCTTTGGGGCAGATACTCCTGCAGCTGGGCCGCAAGGGTGCTGTCGGTCAAATCACCCAGCGCAATGCCGCAGCCGTAGAAATCGCCGCAGTATTCGTAGCTCAGGTTGCCGTTTTGGCGCTTTACCTCGGCCACACGGTACAAAGTGAGCTTGCCGCCGCTCAGCGCCTTATCGTTGGCGCTGTCGTACAGCGTAACGCAGATGGTGCCGGTAGTGGGATTGCCGCTGCTGTCCACCAGCTTGATGTTTGCGCTGGTGGCAAGGGCAGGCAGCGCACTTGTTACCAGAAGGCACAGCACCAAAAGCAGGGCCGCAGCGTGCTTTTTGAGATCAGTGCGTTTCATGTTTTTCACCTCTTGTAGATTTGCGTTTGCGGTTGGAGAACAGCAGCCAGAGCAGCAGCACCAGCAGCAGGGGCAGTGCCATGATGGGAGCTGTGATGATCGGTTCGATCTTGATGGCATCGGCTGTTACACGGATGTGCTTGAGCTTGTCCGGCGTTTCGATGCGCCGTCCCCGCACCAGAAGGCGGTGGGAGTTGATGCCGTAGGGGGTGCAGGTCATCAGGGTGACGTAATCCTTGCCGTCCACCACCTTGAGGTTGTCCGTCTCGGTGGGCAGTACAATGGAGATCTGGTCCACCTCATAGGTCAGCACCCGGTCCAGCACCGTGATGGTGAAGGTGTCGCCCACTTCCAGCTGGTCCAGATTGGTGAACAGCTTGGCGCTGGGCAGGCCGCGGTGAGCCGAAATGACCGCGTGGGTGCTCTCGCCGCCCACCGGCAGGCTGGTGCCCTCCAAGTGGCCTGCGGCGATCTGCAGCACGCCATCGCTGGTGCCGTGGTAGATGGGCAGCTCCACACCGATCTTTTCAATGGTGATGTAGCCCATAATGCCGGTGCCGGTCACATCCAGCGTGCTTTCGTAGGTGGGAAAGCGCTGCGGAAAATACAGCGCGTCCGGGTCGGCGGCGATCTGCGCATTGAACGCATCTGCCGCCTCGAAATAGGCGCTGTAGTCGGCATCGGTCAGATTGTCCACATCCTCGGCATAGGTGGCCACAGCACGGGACTGATGCAGCTGGTTGACGTAATCGCTGAGGGTGGGGTATAACATCACGGATAGACCCACGAAAAAGACGAGGATCAGGATGATGGTGCTTTTGTTCTTTTTCATGGGCTACTCCCTAATGTTATAAGGATAGGAGCGGGGGCCTGGCGGCCCCTTTGCTCCGGGTTCCTGGGGGAAATGGAGCTTACTTGTTCTCCATGCGCTTCTTGGTGACCAGCAGAACGATGGCCGCAACCATCAGGCCGCCGCCGACCACATAGAAGATGGTAGTGCCGATGCCGCCGGTGGAGGGCAGGGTAATGCCGCCGTCTTTTTTGTTGATGATGGTGGTGGACAGGTTACCGGACAGAGAAACATGGTTTCCGTCGTGCGTTGCAGAAATGACGATTTCTTTATTGGCACAGGCACTGTAATCTTTAGGAGGGTTGGTCTCCTTCAGGTAGTAGGTGCCAGCGTCCAGACCCTTGACATTGAACTGACCATGTTCGTCAGAGAACATCTCATCGCCAGCATCCGTTCCAAAGTAGGGGGAGTAAGTGCCGTCAGTAGTATTCTTCTTGAGCTTGATCTCCTGTTCCTCAGTGCAATCTTTATTGCTGTACAGACGGAAGCCGGCGCCCGCCAACACATTATTCGGGTTATCATCATCGTGATACTTGGTGTTGTTCAGCTGGTAGGTGAACACATAGACTGGAGTGCTTTCGGGAGTTTTACCAATGGATGACTCGTCTTTGGGATTGTTGGAATAGGTAAGATAAACTTTATTTATGTTACTAGTAGAACCACCTGCAGTATTGACATAGGCTTTGTCGTTCAGGTGTGCAGTGTAGGTAACCGTAATCGTAGCGCCGTCATTCAAATCAAACCCTGCGTCTTTGGCACAGGCCTTAACATCAATGTTTACCACAAAAGAGTTTTGACTTTCAAGATCGGTAGCATCAATGGTATACTTCGAAGAATCGGTGATATTATAGGTGTTGCCATTGGATTTAATGACTACACTATCGAGTTCGTCATCTTTGTCATAAGTAATGCCATCGGACAGGGTATCATGAAAGATAACCGAGTACTTATCATAGTAATCGTAAGCACGGTTAGTGCTGTCGGGCAAGGTAGCGGTCAGCTGGAACTGGAACTTTTCGTTGATTGCATGGTCAGCGCTGGAACCAAAACCTCCTGTGCTGGTGCCATCCTGATTGTCATAAACTTTCTTCTCAACAGTGGGCTTTTCGGCCTTAGGCGTAATTGGAACGTTCCAGTTTCCTTTGGTAACCATCAGCAGGAAGGAATTGTAGGAATGATAGGAATCGTCTTTGGAAAAGTCGGTAGTATCAACGAACAGATAATAACCTGCCTTGGCCTCGGGAATGGTGAGGGCATTGCTACCAGCTCGAACGACGTATGTCGGGTTTGCATCATTCGAGTAGAGATAGTGGCATACAAAACGCGCGAAAGCGATGCTGTAATCATCGGAATCATGCCATTGGCTGATAACCGCAAGAACTTCCTGAGCAGATTTGGCATTGGTAAACAGAGGGCCGATATGATCAGCTTCCCTCAATTTGTTCAGAAAATCATCAGAATTATTGATGATGTTGCTGCCCCACTCAACGTTGGAAATCTTAAAGTCTTTAATATTATTACCCTCAACATCACCCTTGAAGATCTGGAAAGCGCTGTAAGTGTGATGTGAGTCGACGTCCCCCTCACTGTTTTCTGCAAACGCCGGGATCGCCATGGCGCACACCATGGCAACTGCCAGCAGTGCGGCCAGCAGCTTTTTGATTGTTTTCTTCATCATGATTTGCGAAAATCTCCTTTCAAGTTTTTCTGATTCCTATTTTCAGGGTCTGCTTCCGGCGCAGAATCAATTTTGCCGCCGTGTCAGGAAGGATGCAGGTTTTTTAACGTGCCCTCCTTTCGCGTCTGCGCTTTCTGCAAACCCCGCACACCAGAGCGGCAAGCATCAGCGCGCCGCCGCCTGCTGTATACAGTTTGGTACCGGCCCCGCCGGTAGAGGGAAGTTCGTAGTCGGACTGATCGGCCTGACTGGTGATCATAAGGCTGTCGGTTTTTACCGACTTCTCGGCATCATCGCTGATGGGCGTGTCCAGAATCTTGATGTTATTGATTACTTCACCGTCAACAGCCGTTTCGCCAACGTCCTTCAGCTTGACGGTGTAGCGGATATAATAGGTGCCTGCGGCAATGGGGGAACCGGCAGAACCCAAGGTGATCTTGCGCTCATCATTAACATTTTCCCAAGTGATTCTGAGCGTTGTATTGCCGTTTTCCATGCTGAGCTGGAGCGAGTCTTCGACATATTCGGCGGTTACGCCGGTGGGCAGGGTCATGCTGTCCGCAAGCGTCAGCGGGCCGGCCTGTTCGTTCTGGACCACAAGCGTAACAGTGTAATCCAGGTAGGCATCGCTGCCATCGTAGCGCGGGTCCTTCACGCTCTGGTTAAGGTCATAGTTCTTATCGTCTTTTTGATCCTCATCGGGGGTTTCATCCGGGTTGATGGTGATATCAAGGGCGTAATCTTTGTTGACCTCGATCTGATTAAAGCCGCTGCTGGTGACCTCGCTCTGGTTCCACTGGAAATTGAAGGCAATGTTGCTGGTGACCTTGGCATCGGAAGTATCCGCGCCTGCGTCTTCCGCTTCTTTCTGCTTGATATAGTCTTGGTCGTACCGCAGCACGGCGTACCAGCAGCCGTCATTCCCCTTGAGCAGCCGGTAGCTGCCGCAGGTGTCATAATTGCCGGTATCTTCCAGATTGCCGGAGATAAGCTCGTCGTTCAGCACATCAAAGCTCTTGGGCAGCTTAACATGGACATAGTAGTCGTTTTCCTGGATCGCTTGGGCCGGGATATCTGTGACGGTCAGGCTGCTGTGCAGAAGCTCCGAAATGGTGGTGACGTTGGTATCCTCGTATTCAGTGCCATTCTTGCGCTGCACCTCCAGAGCAGTGAGGTAATCCAGTGCATCCAGACCTTTGAAGGTGGTAATGGCATCTGCGTCATCTTTGACTTTGAAATCCGGCGTAGCAACGCCGTAATCAGCCTGCTGCGCATTTGCCACAGACACCAGCGTTGTCACCTGCGAAGCATTCAGCGTGACTTTAGCCACCTTGCCATCCACATCGCCGGAGATCACGGTCAGGGTGCCGAAATCTTCGTCCACATCGCTCACGATGCCAACGGTGCTGGCATCCACGGTATATTCCTCAATGTGGGGCGCGGTGTCGGTGGTGGCCGCAGCATCCATGGAGAGCAGGGCAATGTCGGCATCGGCGGAATCATCCTGCACCTGCAACGGCTGGCTTTCCGCGGCCACAGCCTTGGTCACGGTGCCATTGTAAATGACGATATCACCGGGCATTGCGGCATCAGACTGCAGATCACCGTCAAAATCCATGGCATAGCCGCTGCCGGTCTCTTCGTTGTACAGCGCGCTGCGCAGCTGGCTGTGCAAAGACAGCACGCTGGAAACCTGCGGGATAGCGCTCTGGGGGATATCGGCATATTTCAGGCAGTAGGAAAGGAACATCACGTCCCATGGGCCGTAGTCGTTGCCGTAGTCGTTGCCGTAGCGGGTGTAGTGGCGCACGGTCTCGCCGTCGGCATCGTCCAGCTGGAAGTTGCGCTCGCTCTGCTCATAGCCCAGCTGGCTCTCGGCTACGGCCAGCAGGTCGTCGGCCCAGTTGCCGCTCAGCGTGGTGCCGGTCTGTGCCAGCCATTCGTCCTCGTCCTGCGTGCCGTCCAGCGGGTCGGACAGGCAGTTCACCGTGTGGTGGTGCTCCGGCAGGCCGCAGACCAGCACTTCCTCGTAGCAGGCATCGGTGTGGTGGTGCACCGGAGTCTCGATCACAGGATCGACCACCACGGGCTTTGTGGCCACCGGCTCCTCAAACAGGGCCACCGGGTCATAATCGGGGTTCACTTCTTTTACAAGCTCGCCCTCTTCCAGACCGCACACCAGCTCATAGGTGGTGGTGTAGCAGCTGTCGTCGTGGGTGTGCTCGAATTTATCGCAGATGAAGGTGACACCATCCTCATCAAAACAGCTGTCGTCGTGGGTGTGCTCTTCTTCCAGGCAGGTCAGCTCCCGCACTTCCTGGTAGCAGTCGTCGGTGTGCTCATGGGGCACAAAGATGTACTCCGGCTCTGCGGAATGGGCTGCAATGCCGGGATCATCCGCATCCACGCCGAACGCATCATCATCCATGTCGAATGTATCATCAAAAGACATGCCGTCGTCCGTCATGGTGGCGTTCCGGTCCTCCGGTTCGCCTTCCTCATAGCCGCACACCAGCTGCTTTTCATAGCAGGCAGCGGTGTGCTCGTGCTCCAACTCGCCGCACAGATATTCGGCCGTTTTGGCAATGCCCACGCCGTGCAGCTGCCAGTTCACGAACAGGCTGGTGGTAAGCGCCAGTGCCAGCAGCAGCGCAGTATAGCGTCTGGCGCGCTGGTGGTTCCGACGGAACTTTTTCTGATATTCTTTCACAATATCCCGCATGATTCCTAAACCTCCTTAGTGGATCAACGAGAAGTTGGACAAGGGCCATACCCGCAAAAAAACCTTGCCTACGATCTGACTTTTTTCCACACAGCCGATCACACTGCTGCGGCTGTCAATGGAGGTGGCCCGATGGTCACCCAGTACGAAATACCGGTTTTCCGGCACCTGATAGGGAAATTTGATGTCGCATTCGCCCAGAGCCAGTTCATCTACATAGGGCTCATCCAGCGTCTGGCCGTTCACAGAGACCACACCGTCCTCGTCCAGTTCGATCACATCACCGGGCAGGCCGATGATGCGCTTGAGCAGAAGCTTGTTCTGCCAGTAAAATCCGCAAAGGTCGCCGGTCTTCATGTCGCTGTCCTTGACCAGCAGAATGATGTCCCGGTCCTGCAGAGTGGGGTTCATGCTGTCGCCAGAGACCTGCAGCACCGGCAGAAACAGGGTGGCCAGCAGCACGGCAACGGCCGCGACCACCAGCAGCGTGTAGACCGTGCTGCGCAGCACCCGCATATAACGGCTGCGGTAGGCCAGACGTTCGCGCTCTGCTTCCACCTCTGCTGTGGATGGAATGGGCGTGAACCTGATCTTTTGCTCTTTCATTTGGCACGCTCCTCCGGCAGGAATTCCGTGCTGTGATAGCCGTCCAGCAGTTCGCTGGCCCGGCGGTCAAAAGCGGCCCGGCGCTGCTGGATCTCCTGCTGCGTCCGGGCAAGCATTGCCTTGCAGTCCGCTTCGGTCTGGGCGCGCTTGCGTGCGGCGGCTTCCGTTTCCGCGTCGCACTGCTGCTGGGTACGGGCCTTCAGGTTCGCAGCCTCGGTCTGTGCCTGTGCAAGGATCTGCTGGGCTTCGGCTTCCGCCTGAGCGCGCAGAGCGCTGGCAGCGGCATCGGTGTTTTTGTTTGCTGCGAGCACCGATGCAACGTATTCATCAGCCGCAGCCTGCGCCGCTTCAAACACCTTGTTCAGCTCCAGTGCAGCCTGCGCAATGGAACCTGCGTTTTCAATATGGATCTGCCGTTCCTGCAGCTGGGCAGACAGGGCAGCGTTTTCTGCCCGGAGCCGGTCCTCGCTCTGCTTGAGCGCCAGAATGATCTCGACTAATTCGGTGCGGCGCATGTGCCGCAGTTCACGGTCTGGCATAATGATCGATTTCTCCCGCAAAAAGTGGTCGGATTGGGCGAACGAAAACTTTCGACAAATACGAAAATTTTCGCACCACAAAACCACATTTGATATATCAGTTTTCGGCGTGAAAGCGCCAGTTTGATGAATGACCTTCCACCTTATATGTTAGCACAGTATGCGTAACAAAAGCGTAACAAAAATGCCTTTTCCGTGCATTTTTTTCCCAAAGCCAAAGAAAAATTGTTTCTTTTGATGTAAACGATTACACCGGACTGAAAATGCGTTAAAAACAAAAAGAACTGTCCTCACAACGGAGACAGTTCTTGAAAAACAGATGAAAATAGAAGCCGGATCAGAAGCTCTTCAGCAGATCGCCCAGAGTCAGGAAGGACTGGTAGATCACGTTGACATTGTTGATGATGGAGCTTGCACCGGAGAAGATGCGGGCAATGGCGTTGAACACCTTACCGACATTCAGGAAGCTGTTGTAAGCGTCGCGGGCACCACCGTCCAGATAGACCATTTCCTCTTCGCTGATGGAGGCATAGTTTGCGGGCAGTTTCATAGTAGACATGGAGATTTTCCTTTCTATTGATAAAATTGATACAGTGTGTGAAAAGACTTAAATAAAGGCAGCCACGGCCAGCGTGGTGATCAGAGCACCGGCTACCGTCAGAACGCTCAAAATCGGGCCGTCATCGTATTCCTGCGCGGTCTGTTCCGGCTGAGCGGGCGTGGATGTGCTGGTGGAAGTGGTGGCATTTTTCACGGTCCAGTGTGCGTACACAGTGGTATCACCGGTAAACACCGTAGAGGTGCTGATTTTTGTGCCGCCCACCGGCTCGGTATACCAGCCGTCAAAGGTGTAGCCTTCCAGCGTAGGCTGCGCGGGCAGGGCACTGAGTTTGCCGCTCAGATTGGTGGTGACTGCCACAGCGGAGCTGCTGCCGCCCATGGCATCCAGACCAATGGTGTAGACCTGCGAATCCTTGTCTTCTGCGGCAAAGGCAGAGGGCAGTGCACAGCAGAGCAGTGCAGCGCTGAGCAGACCGAGGACCAGCATTTTCAAGATCTTTTTCATATGACTCCTCGCTTTCCTGACGAATTGGGATGTGGTGCCTGCCGGGAACGGAAACACCAGAACAGACCTCGATGTCCCCGCCATGAGGCAGTAGACGAAAAAGCCGGGAAGAGGAGGTTTATTCAATCCTATATTTACCACATATAGTGTAACAAAAGTGCAACAAAATGGGCATATTTTGTTGTTATGATGAAAAAAGTTGGTTTTTCACAAATTGCAGGCTGCAAAAGGCGGCACAGAGCCGCCGCAAAAGCGGAAAAGTGGAACCTTCCCCTTGTGGAAAAACAAAGAATATGGTATAATATCTTGCACGATGCGCCATCGCCAAGCGGTAAGGCAGGGGACTTTGACTCCCCCATCGTAGGTTCGACTCCTGCTGGCGCAACCAAAAGCCCCGTCATCCTGAAAAGGCTGACGGGGCTTTTTGCATCACTTTTCCACAAAATGCGGCTGAACGGTGCAAAGCTCAGCGGCGGCGGATCTTTCTGGTGGGCTTGCGGCGGTTCCAGCCGTTCAGGAACGTCCACAAAAAGTAAATTGCGGCAGAGATAATACTCAGCGTTATCACAACTTTGAGGTACAGACTGCCCAGAAACTCCCGGAACCGGGCCACCGTGAACAGCAGCGGGTTCAGGCTGACATCCTGCCCGGCGATCAGGTCCACCACGCCGATGGTCTCACCGGCCAGCTTCAGTTCCACAGTGCCCACCACATCGCCCTGCTGGATGGGCGCACTGACCGCATCCGGCAGGTGGAAATATTTCTGGGTCACGCTGCCGTCGCCGGTGGAAGGCAGCAGGGTCATCATGCTGTCGGCGGGATACAGCTGCAGGGAGCTGGTATCGGAGGAATACTTCACCGGGATCTCGGCCAGCGCAAGGTCGGTGTCCAGCGCGGCCTGAATGGAAAAGCTGTCGAACACCCAGTCCATCAGCTTCACGGTCTCGCACAGGGCCGGGCGACGGTTGGCGTAGCCGAAATCGTCGCAGGTGTCCGGGCTTTGCATCACGCAGAAAATATAGGTGGCACCATCCTTATTGGCCCATGAAACATAGCTCTGATTGCCACTGTCGCTTTTGAATGCGGTCACATCGCACATGCCGCCCTGCATGGCGCTGCGGTAGTATTTGCCGCCGCTGGATTTGCTCAGCGCGGCGTTCTGGCTGACCAGAACAGACGAAGAACGGTGTTTTTCTTTGGCGGGCATGGTAAAGCTGGGCGCACCGGAAACCTCCACAAAGGCATCAAAGCTCATCAGATAACGCAGGATCAGGTACATATCCACGGCACAGGTCACGTTGCCGCTGTCAATGCCGCAGGCATCCGTCCAGGTGCTGCCGGTGGTGCCGATGCGCTGGGACAGGGTGTTCATCTGGCTCACCCAGCCCGCGAGGTCGCCGCCGGAAAGGGCATAAGCAAGGCCCATGGCGGCTTCGTTGGCGTTGCGGGTCAGCATGGCGTACATGGCTTCGCGGTAGGTAAAGGTCTCGTTGGAGCGCATATCGGCGTTGTTGGTGTTATAAACGTAATCCGAGATGGCAAAGGGCATCTGGAAGGTGTCGTCCAGATGGTCGGCATAGTTGGTCAGCAGCAGGGCAATGGTCATGTACTTTGTCAGACCACCGGCGGATACCTGCTTTGTGCTGTCCTTATCATAGACGATGATATTGGTATCGGTGTTAACGATATAGGCACTCTGTGCCTGCACCTGATAGACCGGGGTGGGGTCGAACATAGCCCCGGCGGGCAGCACAAGGCAGCTGAACAGGACAGCGAACGACAAAACCAGCGCAAAAATACGTTTCATGTGGACAATTCCTTTAAAAAGCGATAATATAAAACAACAGGCAGCACGGCACAAGCGCCGTGCGCCGGGTAAGAACGAAATCACAGCGGAAGGCTGTATTCTTTATAATAACAGGTTTGGCGGGGTGTGACAAGGCTTATTGTGCCGATTTCACATCCGGTCAGGGAGGACAGAAATGGTATATCTGACAGGGGACACCCACGGCGACATCGACCGCTTCAAGCACGGCAAGCTGCGCTGGCTGGGCAAACGGGATACCGTGGTAGTACTGGGCGACTTTGGCTTTGTGTGGGACGGCAGCAAGGAGGAACAGAAAAAGCTGGATTGGCTGCGCAAGCGCCCGTATACCCTGCTGTTTCTGGACGGCAGCCACGAAAACTACGACCTTTTAAAGCAGTATCCCACCGAGGAACGCTTTGGCGGCAAGGTGCAGGCACTGGGCGGCAATGTGTACCATGTGTGCCGCGGCAGCGTGCTGGAATTGGAGAATAAAAAATACCTGTGCTTTGGCGGTGCGGAAAGCCAGGATGTGGAGGATCGGGAACCCGGCGTGAACTGGTGGAGGGAAGAAATGCCTTCGGAGGAGGAATACGCCTTTTGTGAGGAGAACCTTGCAGCGTGCGATTACAAAGTGGATTATGTGCTGACCCACGATGCGCCAAGCAGATTTTTGGATTTTACCGCCCTTGCCAGCGGCGAGACCAACCAGCTGCACAGCTTTCTGGATAAAATTTTGTTGAAGCTGACCTACGACAAGTGGTTTTTTGGCTGCTACCATAAGGATACCCAGCTTTCCACCAAAAGCCGCTGCGTGTTCTGCGATGTGATAAGCATGGGCGAACGGCACGCAAAGCGTTCCGTTCGATAACAGGGGCCGCTGCACCAGCCGTGCAGCGGCTTTTGCATTTGCTGTTGCTTGTGCGCAAAAAACCTCCGGATCAGTTCATGGCTCCGGCTTTCTCGAACATCTGCTGCACCTGCTGTTCCAGCAGTGCGTGCTCCGGCGCTTCCAGCAGCGGGTCGTCGGCCAGCATGGCAACGGCTTCCGCCTGCGCAGCGTGCAGGGTGCGGGTGTCGTTCATCAGGTCGGCGATCTGCAGGGTGGGCAGGCCGTGCTGGCGGCTGCCGAAAAAGTCGCCGGGGCCGCGGGTCTCCAGATCGTACTGCGCCACCGCAAAGCCGTCCGTGGTGCTGCACAAAAATTTCAGCCGCTTTTGTACGTTTTCGCTTTGGTTGTCGCTGACAAGGAAGCACCAGCTCTCCGCTGCACCGCGTCCCACGCGGCCGCGCAGCTGGTGCAGGGCGCTCAGACCGTAGCGCTCTGCGTTTTCAATCACCATTACGCTGGCATTGGGCACATCCACACCCACCTCAATGACGGTGGTGGACACCAGTGCGTCCAGCCGTCCGGCTTTGAAGTCCTCCATCACGGCAGCTTTCTCCTTGGGTTTGAGCTTGCCGTGCATCAGGCCTACCCGGCGCTCCGGCAGCAGGGCTTTGGCAATGTCCTCGTAGTAGCTCTTGACGGCGTTCAGCCCGCCATCCGGTGTGTCCTCGATGGCCGGGCACACCAGATACACCTGCCGCCCGCGCCCGATCTCCTGATCGAGAAAATGGTAGAGGTCGCGCCGCTTTTTGCCGGTGATGCAGCGGGTCTTGACCGGTGTGCGGCCCGGCGGCAGCTCGTCCAGAATGGAGATGTCCAAATCGCCGTAGATGAGCAGGCCCAGCGTGCGGGGAATGGGCGTTGCGCTCATCACCAGCAGGTGCGGATTCGCGGCCTTTTCGGCCAGCATTCCGCGCTGCCGTACCCCAAAGCGGTGCTGCTCGTCGATCACGGCAAGACCCAGCCGGGCAAATTCAACGCCCTCGCTGAGGATGGCGTGGGTGCCCACCACAAGGTCGGCTTCGTCGTTCCGGATGGCGGCAAGGGTGGTGCGGCGTGCAGCGGCCTTCATGCCGCCGGTCAGCAGGGCCACCCGCATCCCGAAAGGGGCAAGCATCCGGTTCAGGCCTTCGGCGTGCTGGGTGGCCAGAATTTCTGTCGGGGCCAGCAGCGCGGCCTGGTACCCCGCTCGGATGCAGGCCCAGATGGCGGCAGCCGCCACCAGCGTTTTGCCGCTGCCCACATCGCCCTGCAAAAGGCGGTTCATGGAAGTCTCGCCCGCCATGTCGGCCAGAATCTCGCTCACGGCCCGGCGCTGGGCTCCGGTGGGGGAAAAGGGCAGGCTGGCCCAGAACAGGGACGGGTCGGCAAGCTGCATGGGCGCACCGGTGGCAGCGGCACCCCGGTTTTTCATCCGGCCAATGCCCAGCTGCAAAACCAGAAGTTCTTCATAGATCAGCCGCCGCCGGGCTGCATAGGCCTGCTCTTCGGTGGCGGGGCAGTGGATGGCCCGCACTGCATCTGCCTTGGAGAGCAGACGGTATTTTGCCAGCATTTCCGGCGGAAGAGGGTCGGGCAGAAGCTCTGCATGGGGCAGCAGCTGCCGCACGCACTTGGCGATGGCATTGCTGGTCAGGCCCTCGGTCTGGGGGTAGACCGCTTCAAAGGGAGAAGCCTTGATCTGCTCGGCGGTGCGCACCTGCGGGTTGACCATCTGGCGGCGCAGCATCCCGCCGGTAACGATGCCCTGAAAATAATATTCCTGCCCCAGCTGCAGCTTCTGGGCGGCATACGGATTATTGAACCATGTGATCTCCAGACTGGACACATCGTCCCCGGCAGTGATGCGCTCCATCCGCCGCCCGCCCGGCAGGATACGCCCGCCGGGTTTGGCGAACACCTCGGCCCTGACGACGCACTCCACATCGGTGGGCGCTTCGGCGATGGAATAGGGTTTGGTGAAGTCGATATATCTGCGCGGGTAGTGGCACAGCAGGTCGGCCAGCGTCACGATGCCCAGCTTCTCGAACCGCTCAGCGGTCTTGGGGCCAACGCCCTTCAGGTAGCGCACCGGCGTATCCGGGGTGAGGGTGGTATGGTTTTCGGCGGGCATGGCGTGTCAGCTCCTTTCCTGGATGCAATATAGCCATTGTAACACGGAGCGGCAGCGGATGCAAATGGCCCAAAAAGGAAAAACCGGCAGGACCTTTGCCTTTGGGCAGGAACTGTGGTACACTCGGAAGAAAAAGAGGGAAGAATATTTATGGAGATCCGTAAGGGGACCTTAAAGGACTTGGAGGCCATTGCAGCGGTGGAGGCGGCCTGCTTCCCGGCGGCAGAGGCGGCTACGGCAGAGGAGTTTGCCGAGCGGCTGCAGCAGTACGGCAATCATTTTTGGCTGCTGTGGGAGGGGGAAAGGCTGCTGGCCTTTGTGGACGGCTTTTGCACCGACTGGCCGGACCTGACCGATGAGATGTACGCCGACGCCTCCCTCCACCGGGAGAATGGTGCCTGGCAGATGATCTTTGGGGTAAACACCATCCCGGCCTGCCGCAGACAGGGGTACGCCGGGCAGCTGCTGCAGCAGGCCATTGCCGACGCCCGGGCCCAAGGCCGGAAGGGGCTGGTACTGACCTGCAAGGAGGCCCTGGTGCACTACTATGCAAAGTTCGGCTTTGTGAACGAGGGCGTTTCCGGCTCCACCCACGGGGGCGTGGTGTGGTACCAGATGCGGCTGAAGTTCTGAGGGGGACGATCTGGAATGGCCTACGCCTTGCTCCGGCCGTATTCAGCGGAAGAATAATTTTTAAGAGAGCAATGCCGGAGCGTCCGCGGAAGCTCCGGCATTGCATTTTCACTGGAGGGGGCGTAAAGGTAGACGGCATTTGCAGTGCCGCTTTCTGCGAAAGTGCGGCACTGCGGCAGACTTTTCGGCTTAACTGCAAAGTGACCGGTTTCGCCAGAGGCTCTCCCTTTGAGGAAAGACTTCCCCCGCTCCGGGGGAAGATGTCACCGCAGGTGACAAAAGGGGGAGTCTGTCACCGTAGGTGACGGAGAGGGCGAGGAGGCTGATAGGGAACAGCGCAAAAACAAAAAATCCCGGGAACCGAAGTTCCCGGGATTCTTTTGGAGGTGACGACCAGATTTGAACTGGTGGATGAGGGTTTTGCAGACCCTTGC